>OLGB01000451.1_pt1 | contig 59414 bp, 47 predicted proteins | sample 1605691 | NCBI WGS metagenome assembly OLGB01 (sample SAMEA3888925, study PRJEB22519) | human gut metagenome | biome: human gut; feature: human-associated habitat; material: faeces | place: Denmark | collected 2010
GCAGTATGCAGCAAAATTTGCCGAAAAGACGTGTGCATATGCTTATGAAGACAGGCTCTTAATTATAACGGGCGGATATTGAATCCGCCCCTACGGAATTTAGGGATTCCCTTTAGTATTTCGCGATAAATTTACGGAACAACAATAATTCCGCATTCCGCATTCCGAATTCATAATTATATATTATCCAGCGCCTGCTTTACATCTGCGATGATATCGTCAACATTTTCAAGTCCGACCGAAAGACGGATAAGACCGCCGTCGATGCCTGCTGCGGCGAGCTGTTCATCGGTGAGCTGTCTATGCGTTGCGGACGCAGGGTGAAGTACGCAGGTACGGATATCGGCAACGTGTACTTCGTTCGATGCGAGCTTTAAGCTGTCCATAAACTTCACTGCGTTATCTCTGCCGCCCTTTATCGAAACGGAAATTACGCCGCTCGTGCCGAGTGGGAGATACTTATCTGCGAGAGCCTTATATTTATTACCCTCAAGTGCAGGATAGAACACGCTTTCGACCTTATCGCTCGTTTGGAGGAACTTTGCGACTTTAAGTGCGTTCTCGCAATATTTCGGCATTCTTACTGCGAGCGTTTCCAGTCCGAGGTTGAGCAGGAACGATGAATTTGCTGCGGGATAACAGCCGAAGTCACGCATAAGCTGCATTCTTGCCTTTGTGATATACGGTGCGGCAGGGTACTGCTTTGTATAAACAAGTCCGTGGTAGCTTTCGTCCGGTTCGGTCATACAAGGGAACTTTCCGTTCGTCCAGTCGAATTTGCCGCTGTCAACGATAACGCCGCCGACCTGAACTGCGTGACCGTCCATATACTTCGATGTGGAATGGATAACGATATCTGCGCCCCATTCGATAGGTCTGCAAAGGATAGGCGTTGCGAATGTGTTGTCAACGATGAGGGGAACACCGTGAGCGTGTGCGCAGTTTGCCCATTTTTCGATATCGAATACGTTGAGTGCAGGGTTTGCGATAGTTTCACCGAAGACAGCCTTTGTGTTGTCCTTGAATGCGGCGTTGATCTCGTCCTCGCTCGCATCGCAGTTCACCCATATACACTCGATGCCCATTCTTTTGAGCGTTACGCCGAAGAGATTGATAGTTCCGCCGTAAATTGCTGACGAAGCGATAAAGCTGTCGCCTGCTTCGAGTATGTTAAGGATAGACAAAAGCGAAGCCGCCTGACCGCTTGATGTACACATTGCTGCGACACCGCCCTCGAGAGCGGCTATCTTCTTTTCGACCGCATCGGTCGTAGGATTAGCGAATCGCGAATAGATAAGGCTCTTTGTCGGGTCGTCAAAAACAGCGGCAACATCGTCCGTAGAATCATATACATAAGTCGTGCTCTGTACGATAGGGACAACGCGCGGTTCGCCGTTCTTGGGCGAATAGCCTGCGTGAAGACACTTGGTTTCGATCTTTGCGTCCTTGCTCATTTCTTTCATTTAAAATTCCTCCCATTAAGGTAATTGTCATAGTAATACCCATAAATTATAGCATATTGCAGGTATTATTTCAAGAGCTTTTTTCCGTCCAACAAATTATAGCACTTCTTACAAAATACACGGCGAAATAAGATGTAAATAACCATTGACAAAACTGCGGTTTTGTTATATAATTTAAGAGTATATTAATATTTATATAGTATATTTATGGTCGTTCAGAATATTGAAGCACGGACAGAATCAAGTTGACGCAATTACGCTGCCGTGAAAGGTTTTTTGGAAGTCCAAATGAATTTAAAGGTGGAATGTCTATAATGGGTATGTTTGACGGTCTTTTTGGCAGCTACAGTAAGCGTGAGCTTGCTAAGATAGAACCTATTAAGAATAAAGTTCTTGCTCTTGAAGATGATTATGCCGCAATGTCGGAAGAAACTCTCAAGGCGCAGACTAATGTTTTCAAAGAGCGTATCGCTAACGGCGAAACCGTTGACGATATCCTCCCCGAGGCTCTCGCTACAGTCCGTGAGGCTGCTTGGCGTGTACTCGGAAAGAAGCCTTACCCCGTTCAGATCATCGGTGCTATCGTACTTACTCAGGGACGTATCGCCGAGATGAAAACAGGTGAAGGTAAAACTCTCGTTGCCTGCTGCGCAGCTTATCTTAATGCGCTCCCCGGCAAGGGCGTTCACGTTGTAACGGTAAATGACTACCTCGCTAAATATCAGTCCGAAGAAATGGGAAAAGTCTTCCGCTACCTCGGACTTACTATCGGCTGTATCCTCCACGAACTCAACAACGATCAGCGCCGTGAAGCTTACAACTGCGATATCACTTATGGTACGAACAACGAATTCGGCTTTGACTACCTCCGTGACAACATGGTCATCTATATGAAAGAAAAGGTACAGAGAGGTCACGCTTTCGCTATCGTCGATGAAGTTGACTCGATCCTCATCGATGAAGCAAGAACCCCTCTTATCATCAGCGGCAGAGGCGACAAGTCCACCGAGCTTTACACCAAGGCTGACAAGTTCGCAAAGACGTTAAAGCCTTATACCGTTGTTGAAATGGACGATAAGGTCGATCAGGAAGAAAACTCCGAAAACTGTGACTACATTATCGATGAAAAGGCAAAGACAGCTACTATCACCCGTCAGGGCGTTAAGAAAGCTGAAAAATACTTCGGCGTTGAGAACCTTTTCGATGCCGAAAATTCAACGCTTCTTCACCACATCAATCAGGCTCTTAAAGCCAACGGCTGTATGAAGAACGATATCGACTACGTTGTCAAGGACGGCGAAGTTATCATCGTTGACGAATTCACAGGTCGTCTTATGATGGGTCGTCGTTTCAACGACGGTCTTCATCAGGCTATCGAAGCAAAGGAAGGCGTTAAGGTCGCTCACGAGTCCAAGACTCTCGCAAGCATTACTTTCCAGAACTACTTCCGTCTTTACAACAAGCTCTCCGGTATGACCGGTACTGCTATCACTGAGCAGGAAGAATTCAAGGAAATTTACAAGCTCGACGTTGTCGAGATACCTACAAACCGTCCCGTTCAGAGAATCGACCACCCCGACGTTATCTTCAAGACAGAGAACGGCAAGTTCAAAGCCGCTATCCGTCAGATCGAAGAATGTCACGCAAAGGGTCAGCCTGTTCTCGTCGGCACAATTTCTATCGAAAAATCCGAAAAGCTCTCCGCAATGCTCAAGCGCGCAGGCATCAAGCACAATGTCCTCAACGCCAAGCAGCACGAAAAGGAAGCCGAGATCGTTGCTCAGGCAGGTCAGTTCGGCGCAGTTACCATTGCTACGAATATGGCAGGACGAGGAACTGATATTATCCTCGGCGGTAACGCTGAGTTCCTCGCAAAGGCTGACATGAAGAAGCGCGGCATGGAAGAAGAAGTCATCAGCGAAGCTGTAAGCTACGCCGATACACAGGACGAGGAGATCCTCGAAGCAAGAAAGGTCTACCGCGAGCTTTATGCAAAATATGATGCAGAGGTAAAGGAAAAGGCTGAAAAGGTCAAGGAAGCAGGCGGTCTTTATATCCTCGGTACGGAACGTCACGAATCAAGACGTATCGACAACCAGCTCCGAGGCCGTGCAGGACGTCAGGGCGATGTCGGCGAGAGCCGTTTCTTCCTCTCTCTTGAAGACGACCTTATGCGTCTTTTCGGCGGCGACAGAATAACAGCTATGATGGACACCCTCAAAGTCGAGGAAGATATGCCTATCGAGGCAAAAATGCTCACAAAAATCATCGAATCTTCGCAGAAAAAGGTCGAGGGCAGAAACTTCGCTATCAGAAAGAACGTCCTCAACTACGACGATGTTATGTCCGCACAGCGTGAGATCATCTACAGCCAGAGAGAAAAGGTTCTCAGCGGCGAGGATATCCACGAATATACTCTTAAGATGATAAGTGATATGATAAGCGAGACCGTTGACCAGTACCTTATCGATGACAATGTTCACGATGACTGGAATCTCGCAGGTCTTCGCGACCGCTTTATGGGTCTTTTCACCGTTACGGACGACTTCCGCTACACGACGGAGGAACTCGCTATGGTCACAAAGGATCAGATCAAGGAAAAGCTCACCACAAGAGCGCTCGACTTCTACAAGACCAAGGAAGAAAAGATCGGCTCGGAGGTTCTCCGTGAGCTTGAAAGAGTTATCCTCCTCAAAGTCGTTGACATCAAGTGGATGGCTCATATCGATGATATGGAAGAACTCAGAAAGGGTATCGTTCTCCGTTCCTACGGTCAGAAAAACCCTGTTGTCGAGTATCGTTTCGAGGGCTTCGAGATGTTTGACGCAATGGTCGAATCTATTCGTGAGGAAACTATCCGTCTGCTCTTCACAATTCAGGTAAACAACGGTCAGGCTCCTCAGAGAGAGCGCGTTGCAGAGCCTACACAGACCTCGGGTGACGGTTCGCTCGCAAACACACCTAAAAAAGCGGGCAAAAAGATCGGCAGAAACGATCCTTGCCCATGCGGAAGCGGCAAAAAGTACAAGAACTGCTGCGGAAGCGGATTAAAGTAATTTTTCACTCAAAAAACCGCGGAAATACGGCTTTCTGAGATGCACAACGGGACGCCGATCAGACTTCGATCGGCTTTTCCCAATTTGATTCGGAGGAAGTATTTATATGGATCTCAAAGATGAATGCAAAGACATACTCACCAAAAAGATAATCCCGTTCTGGAACAAGCTCCGTGACGATGAAAACGGCGGATTTTACGGATTTATGGACAATGACCTCAATGTTGACAAGAAAGCCGACAAGGGCGTTATCCTCAACTCCCGAATCCTCTGGTTCTATTCTTCCGCTTACAGAGCACTCGGCGAACAGCAGCTCCTCGACAATGCCACACACGCTTATGAATTTCTCCGCGACCATTGCTACGATAAGGAACACGGCGGCGTTTACTATATGATGACCTTTGACGGCAAGGCTTCGGACGATATGAAGCATACATACAATCAGGCTTTCGCTATCTATGCCCTCTCCGCTTACTACATCGCAAGCGGCAACAAGGAAGCTCTTGCACTCGCTTATGAGCTTTTCAACACTATCGAAACCAAGACACTTGATGATATCGGCTACGTTGAAGCCTTTTCGAGAGATTGGAAGCCTGCGAAGAACGATGTTCTTTCCGAAAACGGCATCGATGCTTCAAAGACGATGAACAACGTTCTTCACCTTATCGAAGCTTATACGGTTCTCCTCGAAGCTGACGGAAACGAGAAGGTTCGCAAGCGCCTTATGTTCCTCCTCGGCGTAACGAAGAACAAGATCTTCGACAGCAAGAACAACAAGCTGCTCGTTTTCTTCGACAGAGAGATGAATGTCCTCGGCGATATCCACTCCTACGGTCACGATATCGAAGCAACATGGCTCATCGACAGAGCGTGTGAAGTTATCGGCGACAGAGAGCTTGAAGCAGAGTGGAGAAACATCGACCTGCGCATTGCCGAAAACATCTACAACATCGCATTCGTTGACGGTGCGCTCAACAACGAGCGTGACGGCGACAAGATCGACGGCAAGCGCGTATGGTGGGTTCAGGCTGAAACAGTCGTAGGCTTCACCAATGCTTATATGCAGAGCGGCGACAAGAAGTACCTCAAAGCAGCAGAAGAAACAATGGACTGGATAAAGAAATACCAGACAGACAGCCGCGAAAACTCCGAATGGTGGGGCGAAGTTGACCACGAGGGCAAGCCTATGCAGACCGTTGAAATGGTCAACCCTTGGAAATGTCCATATCACAACGGCAGAATGTGCCTTGAAATAATGAACAGAAATTTTTGACGTTAAATAAAGAGAGGACTTACAATTATGGCAGTTGTAAATATAATGGAAAAAATCATCTCGGAAAAGCTTGATCTCCAGTTAAAGGACTGCGATTGCTGCAAATGCAACGAATGCCGTCAGGATATGCTTGCTTATGCATTGAACAGCGTTTCGCCGAAATATGTAAACTCCGCAAAGGGAGAGCTTTTCGGCAGGATAGACAGCTCAAAAATGCAGAATTCCGTTGATATAGACATTGCAGTTGCAAAAGCTATCAGCGTTGTAAGCACCTCACCGAAACACCATAAGATTTAATTCGGAATGCGGAATTATTTTGCTCCGCCAATTACCGCAAACCGTAGGGGCGGATTCAATATCCGCCCGTTTTGTGCGATTTTTTGAGATAATTCTGTAGGAGACGGGTCACCCGTCCCGAATTGCGTCCGCAATTTTGGACGAATTTTTCTTTAAAGTTTATCATATAGCAAAACGCCCCTGTTTTTATCTGATAAAAACAGGGGCGTTCGTTTATGCGCCGGACGGAAACACCGTCCCCACGATTTGCGGTATTTGCGGAGCAAAAATAATTCCGCATTCCGAATTTATTTAAACGCGTCCTTAATACGGTCAAAGAAATTCTTGCGCTTGTTGTAGTTAGCGTCCGAAAGGGAATTTTCAAACTCTTTAAGCAGTTCTTTCTGATTCTTGGTAAGGTTCTTCGGAACTTCGATATTGACGTGAACATACTGGTCGCCGCGGTCGGAGCGGTTGATCTTCTTCACGCCCTTGCCCTTGAAACGGAATGTTGCGCCGTTCTGCGTTCCCTCGGGGATAGTATATTTTACCTTGCCGTCGATAGTCGGGACGATGATCTCATCGCCGAGAACTGCCTGCATATATGTGATAGGTACTTCGGTGTGGATATCGTAGCCGTCACGCTCGAATATCGGGTCGGGACGAACATTTACGAGTACATGGAGGTCGCCGTTCGGACCGCCGTTTGCACCTGCGTTACCCTGTCCTCTTACCTGCATTGTCTGACCGTCATCGATACCTGCAACGATATTGACGGATATCTTTCTCGAAACGTTCACTCTGCCGTTGCCGCGGCACTTCGGACAAGGATTGGTGATGATCTTACCCTTGCCTCCGCACTTTGTACAAGGCTTCTGTGAAGATATTATGCCGAACGGAGTTCTCTGTGTGACCTTGACCTGACCTGTACCGTGACAGTCAGGGCAGGTTTCGGATGAAGAGCCTGCTGCTGCGCCCGTGCCGTGACAGTCGGGGCAGGTTTCAAGACGGTTGAGGTTGATCTCAACCTCCTTGCCGTTGCAAGCGTCCATAAAGTTAATGGTAACTTCCGTTTCGATATCCTGACCTCTTCTCGGAGCGTTCGGGTTAGCTCTGGAGCTTGTGCCGAATCCGCCGCCGAAGAAGCTGTTGAAGATATCTCCGATATCGCCCATATCGCCCATACCGCTGAATCCGCCGCTGAAACCGCCGCCATAGCCGCCTCCGCCATAAGACGGGTCAACGCCTGCATGACCGAACTGGTCATAGCGAGCCTTCTTATCGGCATCGGACAGCACTTCGTATGCCTCGTTTACCTCCTTGAACTTTTCCTCGGCTTCTTTATTGCCCGGGTTAAGGTCAGGGTGGTATTTCTTCGCAAGCTGTCGATATGCTTTTTTTATCTCGTCCTCCGAAGCGGTCTTGCTCACTCCGAGGACTTCATAGTAATCTCTTTTATCAGCCATAAAAGCCTCCTGCGGAGCTAAGGAAGCGCTGATTAAATCGTTTCTGCCGTTTTTCGTCACCCTCTCAGTGACGGATTTTCGAGCGTTCCTCAAAACGGCGAAACGATGCTACCGCATTAATCAGCATCTTCCTAAGGAAACGCTGATCATTACATCTTGATCAGCTTTTTCCTGAATAAAATCTTAAACTGCTCCGTTAAATTTGTCATTTTAAACGCCGCGAGGTCAGAATGAATCTGACCCGTTGGCATTATTTGATTTATCTTAATTATTCAACGTCCTTGAAGTCAGCGTCTACGAAATCGCTTCCGTTGCCGCCGTCATTGCCGCCGTTGTTGTCAGTGTTTCCACCCTCAGCAGCACCCTGAGCAGCCTGTGCAGCTGCACCTGCAGCCTGGTAAACCTTAGTTGCGATCTCAGAGAATGCTTTCTGGAGTTCATCGGACTTAGCCTTGATGTCGTCTGTGTTGTCGGTCTTGAGAGCTTCCTTAAGAGCGTCGATCTTAGGCTGAACTGCTGCCTTTTCGTCAGCGGAAACCTTGTCGCCGAAGTCTGTGAGAGCCTTTTCGCACTGGAATACGAGGTTTTCAGCGTTGTTCTTAGCGTCAACAGCTTCCTTACGCTTCTTGTCTTCCTCAGCGTACTTAGCAGCATCGTCAACAGCCTTCTGAATATCTTCCTTGGACATCTTTGTGGAAGATGTGATGGAGATGTGCTGTTCCTTGCCTGTGCCGAGGTCCTTAGCGGAAACATTTACGATACCGTTTGCATCGATATCGAAAGTAACTTCGATCTGAGGAATTCCACGGGGAGCAGGAGCGATACCGTCAAGACGGAACATACCGAGCTGCTTGTTGTCCTTAGCGAATTCACGTTCGCCCTGGAGAACGTTGATATCAACGGCTGTCTGGTTATCAGCGAATGTGGAGAATACCTGCGACTTCTTTGTAGGAATTGTGGTGTTTCTCTCGATCATCTTTGTGCAAACGCCGCCTGCGGTTTCGATACCGAGTGAAAGCGGAGCAACATCGAGGAGGAGAAGTCCCGTTACATCGCCGCCGAGAACGCCGCCCTGGAGTGCAGCACCGAGTGCAACACATTCATCAGGGTTGATTCCCTTGAACGGTTCTTTGCCGATGAAGTTCTTAACAGCTTCCTGAACAGCAGGGATTCTTGAAGAACCGCCGACCATAAGGACCTTGTTAAGGTCGGAAGGCTTGAGTCCGCTGTCGGAGAGAGCCTGCTTTACAGGGCCCATTGTGGACTGAACGAGGTCAGAGGTAAGCTCATTGAACTTAGCCTGTGTAAGGGTCATTTCAAGGTGCTTAGGACCTGTTGCATCTGCTGTGATATATGGGAGGTTGATAGTAGATGTCGGTGTGGAAGAAAGCTCGATCTTAGCCTTTTCAGCAGCTTCCTTTAATCTCTGCATAGCCATCTTGTCGCCTGTGAGGTCGATGCCCTGCTCAGCCTTGAAGTTCTCAACCATCCAGTTGATTATTCTCTGGTCGAAGTCATCACCGCCAAGACGGTTGTTGCCGGCTGTTGCAAGAACCTGCTGAACGCCGTCGCCCATTTCAATGATAGATACATCGAATGTACCGCCGCCGAGGTCGTAAACCATGATCTTCTGATCGTCTTCCTTATCGATACCGTAGGAAAGAGCTGCTGCGGTAGGTTCGTTGATGATTCTTCTTACGTTAAGTCCTGCGATCTGACCGGCATCCTTTGTAGCCTGACGCTGTGCATCTGTGAAGTATGCAGGAACTGTGATAACTGCTTCCGTAACGGGTTCGCCGATATAAGCTTCAGCATCAGCCTTGAGCTTCTGAAGGATCATAGCGGAGATCTGCTGAGGAGTGAATTCCTTATCGTCGATCTTTACCTTGTAGTCAGAACCCATGTGACGCTTGATAGAAGAAACTGTTCTGTCAGCGTTTGTAACAGCCTGACGCTTTGCTACCTGACCAACAAGACGTTCGCCAGTCTTTGTGAAACCTACAACGGAAGGAGTTGTTCTTGCACCCTCTGTATTAGGGATAACTACGGCGTTGCCGCCTTCCATAACTGCTACGCAGGAGTTTGTTGTACCTAAGTCAATACCAATGATCTTTGACATATAAATCTTCCTTTCTTATATAAACAAGTTGTTTCTGAAAATTTCTTTTACGGATTTGCGACAACGACCATCGCGCATCTGATGACCTTGTCGCCGAGCTTATAGCCCTTTTGAAAAACCTGACAAACTGTATTTTCGCCGAAGTTTTCGTCCTCGACCTGATTTACCGCGTGGTGGATATTCGGGTCGAACGGTTCGCCGAGCGCCTTGATCTCGGTAACACCGAGCTTATCAAGTATGCCCGTGTACTGCTTGAATATCATCTCAACGCCCTTTTTGTAGTTCTCATCGGAACACTCCGCGTCCATCGCACGTTCAAAGTTATCGATGACGGAAAGAATTTCGGTGATGACCTTTGCCTGTGCGTCTGCAACGGCGTTAATACGGTCGTTTACGGAGCGCTTGCGGAAGTTGTCGTATTCGGCAGCCACCCTGAGGTACTTGTCTTTTTCATCTCCAAGCTGTTTTTCAAGCTCTTCAATGCGTTTCTGCTCCGCTGAGATCTCTTCGGAGGGGGCTTCTTCGGTCTTTTCAGTCTGTGTATTCTCTTCGGAAGCTTCTTCCGCCTGCTCTTTTTCAAGCTCTTCGTTATTTTTATTTGTATCCATTTGGGGCAGGACTCCTTTCTTTATTGGGACTTGCTTTCGGTATCGGGAAGAAGTTTTTCTTCCGCTTTTACCTCAGCGGGAGGTTCATCATCGGATATCATTTCCGTTATTCTCTCGGAAAGATACTCAACGTAAGGAATTATCTTTGCGTAGTTTATACGCATCGGACCTATTACGCCGAGCGAACCTGCCGTTTTGCCGCCCTTCTTTATCTTTGAAACAATCATACTGGAGTTTTCGATAACGAACCCTCCGTCCTCTCCGAACATGACCTGCAAGTCGCCGAAGCTGTCGTCAAGCATTTTCACAACTTCGTTTTTATGCTCGAAGAAATGAGCTATCTGATTGTTGTCAATGTCCGTTCTTGCCAGCAGATTTTTTTCGCCCGAAACAACGACTTCGTTATCTCTGAAACAATCTGCAAGCTCGCTCACGCCCTTTAAAAGCGGTGTAAGTGTTACCATATAAGTTCCCATTGCCGCTGCAAGTTCTTTCAGTGTTTCGTCCGAAAGATCGTCAATGGTCACGCCCTCAAGATTTTTCGCCATAAAGCTTGAGAAGAAGTCAAGCTGTTCATTCGTAAGGTCGAATTCCAGTCGGCAGACCTTATTTTTGATATCTCCCGATGAGGTTATCATCAGCAGGACGTACATTCTTCGTCCCGTCGGTATGACCTCGACCTTTGTTATAACGGAAAATTTCGGTGCAACATTTTTTGCAACAGCCGCGCAGTTCGTAAGCTGTGCGAGTGCTGTAGAGGCTTTTTCAATAAGCGCATCAGCCGTCGGGATCTCAACATCGAGGATACTGTCAAGCATTTTTTTATCCTCGTCCGAGAGGCTCTGCTCGGGCATAAGCTGCTCAATATAAAGTCTGTAGCCTTTGTAAGTCGGGATACGGCCTGCGGAAGTGTGAGGCTGTTCAAGGTAGCCAAGCTCCTCCAGAAGCGCCATATCGTTTCTGATCGTTGCGGGTGAAACTTTTATATCGGGCATTGAAGCGATCGTCTTTGAGCTGACGGGTTCGCCCGTTGTAATATATTCATCAACAACGGCGGCGAGAATTTTTCGCCTGCGTTCGTCCTGCAAAACGTTCACTCCTTTTCTATCTTTAGCACTTGTATTAGCACTCTGTTAGCACTCCATATCCCTGAGTGCTAATTATATTATACACCACCCGACTGATTTGTCAAGGGGTTTTGGAAATTTTCTTTTATTTTTCACAATTGAGGGCAAAAAATTCGGAAAAGCCTCCGCAAAATGCCCGACAAAACCAAACTTTGCATTATTCAAGCATTACATTCTTGCATTAGTCCGTTTTTTATGGTACAATAATACTGTTGCTTTGATCTGTTCGGCGATCCGGCAAAATTTAATATGTGTATATAACCTTTTTAAATAAAACAAGCGCAGCACGGTACGGTGCAGCGCGGTCGCACACGGGTTTTCCCGTTTTTCGGAGGTAAAAATGGCACTTGACGGAATTTTTTTAAGCTGCGTGAAAAACGAGCTTTTACCACTCATCGGCGGCAGAGTTGACAAGATCGCTCAGCCCTCCCGTGAGGAAATAATAGTTACAATGCGCACGAGGGGCGGAATGGAGAAGCTGCTGTTCTCGGCTTCGGCGAACTCTGCGCGTGTCCATATCACAAAGGAATCGGTCGAAAATCCGAAAGTTCCTCCGATGTTCTGTATGCTCCTGCGAAAGCATTTCGGCAACGGCAAGCTGCTTGATATCCGTCAGGACGGTCTTGAACGTGTGCTTTATTTCGATTTTGAAGCTATGAACGAGCTCGGTGATATGGTAAAGGTCACTCTTGCCGCAGAAATTATGGGCAGATGCTCGAATATCATCGTCATAAACGCTGACGGAAAGATAATCGACAGCATCAAGCGCGTTGACCTCGAAATGTCGGGCGAGCGCCCTGTTCTCCCCGGAATGACCTACACTCTACCGCCAAAGACGGAGCGCCTTGACTTCCGCACCTGTACAAAGGAACAGCTTTCCGAAGCACTCGGCGCAATGCCCGATGCCGACCTTGCGAAAACACTCGTCAAAGTCTTTGAGGGCGTTTCGCCTATCGTTGCGCGCGAATGGGTATTTTCCGCCGCAAACGGCGACCAGATACGCAAAAGTGAGCTTACCGACGGTATTCTCGACAAGCTTTGCGCCGAACTGAAAAAGACCGCTGACGAGCTTTCGGACGGCACTAACGCTTATACCATTATAAAAGACCGCGACGGTATGCTCAAAGACTTCGCGTTTATGGATATTTTGCAGTACGGTTCGCTTATGACGACGAAAACGCTCCCGAACGCCTGCGCCGCACTCGATTATTTCTACTCCGAGCGTGACAACGTTTCCCGTATGAAGCAGCGTTCGGCAGACCTTTACAAGCTTTTGTTGAACACTACCGAGCGAATAGCGCGAAGAATAGAGGCACAGAAGCTTGAACTCGCCGAATCTGCCAAGCGTGATGAATTGAAGCTGAAAGGCGACCTCATCTCGGCAAATCTTTACCGCATTGAAAAGGGTATGGACAAGATCACGGTCGAGAATTTCTACGATGAAAATTGCCCGACTATTGAAATTGAGCTTGACAAACGCCTTACCCCAAGTAAAAATATGCAGAAATACTACGCAGAGTACAGAAAGCTTGATACTGCGGAGAAAATCCTCACCGAGCGTATCGCTCAGGGCGAAGACGAACTTGCTTACATCGACAGCGTTTTTGACGCTTTGACCCGAACCAAGAGCGAGGACGAGGTAAACGAACTTCGAATGGAGCTTGCGGAGCAGGGTTATCTCCGCGCGAACAAGCTCAAAGGCAAGCCGCCCAAGACAAAACCGCCGATAGAATTCACCTCTCCCGACGGCTATACTATATTGATAGGACGAAACAACATTCAGAACGACAAGCTCACCACAAAGCTTGCCGATAAGACGGATATATGGCTTCACACGAAGAATATCCCGGGCTCGCACGTTATTATCCGCACGAACGGCACAGTTCCGCCCGATGATACTATCTTATATGCGGCAGGTCTTGCGGCTTTCCACAGCAAGGCAAAGAATTCTTCGCAAGTTCCCGTCGATTATGTCAATATTAAATTTGTGAAGAAGCCCTCGGGTGCAAAACCGGGCAAGGTCATCTTCACGAACAACCGCACGGTTTATATCACGCCGATAGATCCATACTCCGAGGAATGATTCGGAGTCATTTAAGGTCACCTCTAAAAACCACCGGCTAAAGCCTTAGCACCTCATCGGCTTGCAGATTTTTTGTCTACACTTTGATTAAAAATTAGTATTGCTCCGCACAATGGATCGCTGCCGCTTAACAAAAAACGATACGACCGTAAAATTTACGACCGTATCGTTTTATTATTTATAAATTATAACGAATTTCCAAATCAAACTCAAACCTGGCTGTTGTGATCGAGGAAGTCCATAACGTCATCAACAGTTGTGAATGCGAGAGCTGTGCAGGTATCAGCGCAGCCGTAGTAGATGCAAATTCTGCCTGTGTCAGCGTCAACAAGGTTAGCGCATGGGAATGTTACTGCATCTGTATCACCGATGAGCTCATAGCTTGTCTGTGGGCTGATGAGGTAGGAAGCACCTCTCTTGAGAACCTTCCAAGGCTCGTCCTTATCGAGAAGAGCAGCGGAGAAGCTGTAAACATAGCCGTTGCAGGAAGTAAGAACGCCGTGGTAGAAAATGAGCCAGCCGCGGTCTGTTTCTATCGGAATAGGACCTGCGCCCATCTTTGTGGATTCCCAGCCCTTGGATGGTCCCATAACGTGTCTGTGTTCGCCCCAGTAAACGAGGTCAGGGGACTGGCTGATGAACATATCGCCGAAAGGTGTATGGCCGCTGTCGGAAGGACGGCTCATCATCATGTACTTGCCGTTGATCTTTCTTGGGAACATAACGCCGTTTCTGTTGAAAGGAAGGTAAGCGTTTTCGCCCTGCTTGAATGTTTTGAAATCAGTTGTGGTAGCGATGCCGATAGTTGGCTTCCAGCCGTAAGCATTGCACCATGTTACGATATATCTGTCTTCGCCCTCGAGCTTGCAAACACGGGGATCGTAGCCATACTGCCACTGTGCAACTTCAGGGATATCGCACTCAAAGTGGATTCTCTCTTCGTTGATATCCCAGTGGATACCGTCCTTGGAGAAGCCAACGTGAAGTTCCATGTTTCTTTCTCTGTCGTCAACACGGAAAACACCTGCGAATTCATAGTCACCGTTCTTGAAAGGTACAACGGAGCTGTTGAAAATGGAGTTGGAAGGCTCTCTGTAGCCGTTAGCCTTCTTTACCATGATCTGATCTCTCTTGATGATAGGGTTAGCGTCATATCTCCAAACTACATCTCTGCAGTCAGCAGGCTTTTCCTGCCATGGAATGTTCGGCATAGAAACGCCGTTGATGATTTTTACGTTCATTGGTTTGACCGCCTTTCGTTATTGTTATTATTGTTTTGACAACCTAAGTCTTTTTTATTATACAATATTAAAAAAGAAAAATCAACTGTAATTTTCAGACTTAAAGGTATAAGTCATAAAATGTTTAGAATTGTAAACGATTTACCTGCCTAAGAGTGCGTCTATCTCCGAACGGGAGCTTACGATAGGCTTGCCGTCACTGTCAAGGAGCGGGGTCAGTCCGCCCGAATAGCCCGAGAAATGATAGAAATAGTTCACGCCCGTTTCGGTGTCCACCCATATCTCGCAGCCCTCCATTGCACCCTTGGAATAAACTTTAATGAATCTTTTGTCATTGCTCATAGTGTGATCTCCTTTATCCTTGTTTCCTCTGATGTATCATATTTTACCGTAATCAGCTCTCCGGATATATTTTTCTGATCTGTTCATCGGTAAAGCCGTTGGCTCTCATTCTGCTTATAAAAAGCGTTCTCTCCTCTGCTTTACCCTCTTCCTTGGCATTTTTAAGTGCTGACGCTTCATCATGGAGTGCCTTTTCACGCAGACGGGCGATCTCTCTTATTTTTGTGTCTTCGGACATATCATAGATAACATTTACAGCTTTTTTCATAATAGGAACATTAGTCTGACTAATCATCTCGAATTCCTCCTCACTGTCTGCGTTTATAAACTGCAGCCACAGCTCACGGCTGTTATCGGGATTTGGCTTTCTGCCGACCTTTTTTAGCTCAAAAAAGTGTATGCTGAACTTGTCGGAGAAAACCTCACCCGTGTCCTTTATCATTGCGGCTACCTCGGTGTGATAATCGTCTGTATTGAACATATTAAAGTTGATGATATTTATTGTAATAGTTTGTTTTAACTCGCTGTAGTCCTCACCGCTTTTTAACTCTGAAGAATACAGCTTTGCCCAGTAGAAAAGCGTTCTGTCACGGTAATCCGCATCGTTTTTGACCTGGATTTCCACATTCACAAGCTTGTCGTCCACCTTTAAGCTTAGGTCAAGACGGCTGAATTTTCCCGTAAGCGTTTCGGGCGGAAGTTCGGGGTTTGTTATTTTGATCTCTTTGATGCGCTCCTGCGGAATTTCAAGCATACTTGCTACGAATGAATGGAGCATATCCTCATTTTCCGTAAATATTTTTTTGAATATTATATCAAGCTTCGCTGATATTACATTTCGTGCCATCGGCTTTCCCTCCTTTTATCTGATTATATTATACCACAATTTCATCAAAAAGCAACACAGTATGTCTTTCCCTTTTCCGTTGCGAACGAAACAGCGCCGTCCTTTTCCGCAACATTGACATTATTGCCGTCGCATACGACCTTGATATTGCTGCCAACAATTGTACAAGGATTGCCGCTGAGCGAAGTTACGGAAATCTTTGTTATCCTGCCGCCTTCCCATTCAAAGTCAAGTTCAAAGCCGCCCCTCGCTCTTACGCCGCTGAGAGAACCGCTTGTCCACTCCTCGGGGAGCGCAGGGAGAATGTTTATCTCGCCGCTGTGGCTCTGAACAAGCGCTTCGACAATGCCTGCACCGCCGCCGAAGTTGCCGTCTATCTGGAACGGCGGGTGCATATCAAACATATTTATCGAGGTCGAGTTCGAGAGGAGCGCGCGGACATTTTCGCCGACCTTTTCGCCTCTGCCGAGCCTTGCCCACATATTGATTATCCACGCTCTTGACCAGCCTGTGTGACCGCCGCCGTGGGAAAGTCTGCGGTCGAGCGTTGCCGTTGCAGCCTTTGCAAGCTCAGGCGTTTTGCGGAGCGAAATCATATCGGCAGGATAGAGCGCGAAAAGCTGCGAGATATGGCGGTGTCCGGGTTCTACCTCGTCATAATCCTCTGCCCATTCCATTATCTGACCATACTTGCCTATCTCAGGCTTCGGCAGACGTGAACGAAGCTTTCGCATAGTTTCGGCATAATCCTTATCGATGCCGAGAATATCGGCACTTTCCGCAACTGCCGTGAAAAGGCTGTAAAGTATCTGACTGTCCATTGACGGACCTTGGCAGAGTGAACCCTGCTCGCCCGTCTTAGTGAGGTATGTATTCTCGGGCGAAGTCGAGGGGCTTGTCACAAGCTGACCCTTTTCGTTCTCAATGAGGTAATCCTCGAAGAATTCAGCGGCTTCTTTCAGCGTATCGTACTTATCGGCAAGAAAATCCTTATCCTGCGTAAATTTGTAGTGTTCATAGATGTGCAGACAGAGCCACGCAAGACCCATTGGCCATACCGTTGCAGGCATCCACCTGTCCTGTGGAGCTGTGTCGCCCCAGATATCGGTGTTGTGGTGGCAGACCATTCCCTTGCAGCCGTACATTTCACGGGCGGTTATACGTCCGTTCTCTCTCATTCGCTCGATGTGGTCGAAAAGCGGCGTGTGGCACTCGGGGAGATTCTGTATCTCCGCGCCCCAGTAGTTCATCTCAGTGTTGATGTTGATAGTGTATTTTCCGCCCCAGGCAGGCCACATATCCTTGTTCCATATTCCCTGAAGATTGAGCGGAAGCGTACCCTCGCGCGAACCGCTTATCATCAGATATCGTGAGAAATTGAAATACATTTCGGCAAGCTTGTTGTCATTTCCGCCGTTTTTGAAAAGCTCAAGTCTTTTATTTGTCGGCAAAGCAGAATTTCCGCCGCTGTTGTCGCAAAGCTCAAAATTCACACGGTCATAAAGCTTTTTATAATCGCTGATATGGCGTTCAAGAAGCGTTTTGTAAGACTTGCGCTGTGCGGTCTTGGCTTCGTTCAAAGCCGTTTTTTCGTAATTTCCCGTGCGGAATGCCGTCTGACAAGCAATAGTTATCGTTGCTTCGTCCGCACCGTTTACTCTGATCCTTGTTGCATCGGTTTCACCGATGCCGCCTACGGTTTTTATTGTTACCGCAGTTGCATAGGGTATTCCGTCCGTTACTGTGAAAAGCAAGGTCGAAGCATCGTAGGCTTCGTTCTTGTCATAGTCGTCGTCTGAGCCGTCGATGAAAGCTTCAAAGGTTATTTTCGCCTTTTCGCTTGCTGTGAAGTGGATAATCATAACATTATCGGACGCGGAAACGAAAATTTCACGGGAAAAGTTCACTCCGCCGCTTGTCCACTCGTTTTTTACGACTGCGGTGGAAATATCAAGGCTTCGCTGATAGTTTTCGGCATTTTCGCAGCCGCTTTGGAGGATATGCAGGTCGCCCATTGGGTGATAATGGCGCTGCTGCTCGTTCCTGCCGTAAAAAGCATCCTCACAAAGCTTCTGTGCTTCGGTTATTCTGCCGTCTGCGATAAGCTTGCGAATTTTTCCGAGGTTTTCTTTCGCCTTAGGGTTGTTTCTGTAACGGAATCCGCCCGACCAAACGCTGTCCTCGTTCATTTGGATAAGCTCATCGTCCGTTCTGCCGAATATCATACCGCCGATACGACCGTTTCCAACCGGCAGAGCTTCGTCCCAGTTTGCGGCAGGTTCTTTATACCATAATAATTCAGAAAAGTTCTTCATAATATCCTCCGATGTGTCCCGAGCAAGACGGGGTTATTTTAATCAAATTATAACATACTTTCCACAAAAAAACAAGCTTCACCGCTTTGATTTTTGTACAAATACAAAACCGCCCTCGGAAAACCCGAGAGCGGTTTGAATTGCTTTTGGTAAATTACATACCTGTAAGACCTGAACGTGCAATACCTTCTGTGAAGTTTTTCTGCAAGCAGATATAGAGGATAAGCATTGGCAGGATAGAGATAAGGCATCCTGCTTCCATCCATACGATAAGCTCACGGACATTCGGTGTTTCGTTGCCGAAGATAAGTCTTGTGAGGTTTGCATCGAGGTTCTTAAGCATAAGTGCGATTGTCTTGTTGTCTGTGAAGAACGATGTGGAAACATAGTAATCGTTCCAGTACCAAACAACTGAAAGGAGGAATACTGTAAGGAATGTAGAGCCTGCGTTAGGTACCATTACCTGAACGAAGGTTCTGAAAGGCGAGCAGCCGTCGAGGTATGCTGCGTCTTCGAGTTCCTTAGGAAGTCCTCTGAACGACTGTCTGAACAGGAATATGAAAAGACCTGCACGGATACCGTTCGCTGTGAGTGCGGGGAAATACATTGTAACGCCGCTGTTGATGAAGTTGATGTAGTTTCCTGTGATCGCATGATAAATTCCGAGTGGGTTAAAGTAACGGAAGAACATATACTGCGGAATAAGAATGATCTGTGAAGGCACAAGGATCATAAGTATTACGATGAAGAAGAGTATGTTCTTGCCCTTGAACTTGAATCGTGCGAAGCCGTAGCCCGTAAGTGCGCAGGTGAGGACCTGAAGTATCGAACAGCCGATGTTCAATACGAGCGTATTAACGAGCGTATTTCCGAAGTCCATTGCCTTTGCGGCATCGACGATGTTGGAAATGATATAGTGCTTCGGGATCCACATGATCGTCGGGTCGTTCATTTCCGCACGGGGACGGAATGCTGCGGAAATCATGAAGAGAAGCGGATAGATGATGATGAAGCAAAGACCGAATACGATAAGTCCTCTTGCGATAGGCCATACTGCATCAAAAACTCTTTTTCTCTTTAAATATTTCTGTTCCTCGGGCGAAAGGGATTCAAGACGCTTTTTGAAGCGTTCCCTTTTCTCCTTTCTGGACATTTTAGGTTCTTTGATTGTTCTCTGCTCGGACGATCCGCCGGAGCGTTTTGCTAAACTTGCCAATTATTCCGCCTCCTTAATCATCGTACCAAACGAGCTTATTCATGATTGCGAAGATGATTCCGAGAGCAATAAGAATTATTCCGAAATAGCTCCACGCCATTGATGCCGAGTAACCGTACTGCCAGTCACGCTGTACTTCGAGCACACGCGACATAACTTCGTTGGTCGGGTCGGTGAAGGAGTCGATAACGGTATAAACGATATTTACAAGGATCATCGGGGAAACGTAGGGAAGAGTGATCTTCCAGAAGAATTCCCAAGCTGTTGCGCCTTCGATAGCGGCTGCTTCCTTAGCGGAAGTCGGGATACCCTGAAGTGCTGAGAGGAAGATAATGATCTGGATACCGCACTTCCAAACGAGGTTGAGGATATCAGATGTTACCGTTGTCAGCATTTCGGTGAATTTCGTACCGAAGCCGTAGATTCCGACAAATTCGAGGAGCTGGTCGACCATGTCTGCCTCGAACATTGTGGAGAACTGTTCAGCGCTGTTGTTTCCGTTTGTGTTAAGGTCGCCTGTGATGATAGCATATACAGGGCCTGTTGCGATGATAACCGGGAGGAAGAATACTGCTCTTGCGAAGCCTCTGCCTCTGAACTTCTGGTTTATGATGATCGCAACGAACATCGAGAATACAACGATGATAGGAAGGTTGAGCGCCATATCCTTCAAAGCGCTTACAAGATACTGTCTGAACGTTGGGTCGGTCATGAACGCTCTCTTGTAGTTTGCGATGCCCACCCAGCTTCTTGCGAGATAGCCTGTTTCCGGGCTGACGTCATTGAATGAATAGAAGAACGATTTGCATACGGGTATGATGAAGAACATCAGAGCGCCGATAAACCAAAGAGCGATAAATCCGTAGCCGTAAAGCCCTTTCTTCTTTTCATAGGATAGTCTGTGTTTCATTTTATCCTATGACCTCCTTCCCGATGTAATCGTACAGACTGTAAGTGGTGCTGCCCTTGGTAACAGTCTTGTCTGTATAGTTTACTGTGATCTTAGTACCGTTTGAATAGGTAGTTTCGGTGTTTCCGTTTGCAAGCACATCGTAGCCTGTGATAGTTTCCGAAGAAACATCGGAAAGTATCTCCTTAACGAACTTATAAACGCTTGCAGCATCTTCTTTCCAGTAATCAGCGTCTGCGTAGTAGTAAGCGTCGTAGCGTGTATCCTTGAGCTCGTTAGCTTCTTCAGCCATAAGGTCGAAGTTGAGCGAGCTGCCTGCCGCAACTGCGGAGAGGATAACTTCGCCGATCTCAGCCTGACCGTTTACAGCAGGTGTTGAGTAAGACTTGATGCCGTGCATAACGATCTGATAGAGCGGTATCTCAGCATCGAAAACGTCAAACTTGCTGGAATTGAGCGGAACATCGGTGATCCTGTCAACATAGGGAAGAACATAAGCATTTGCGCCGTCTGCGAGGACTGAACCGACCTGATCGTTGAGCTTCTGATAACCCTCCTGAACCATGGTCTTCATCATTTCTCTTGACGTAGCCTTTCTGCCGTAGTCGCCGTAGATAACTGTCGAAGCAGTTCCGACTGCGATATTGTCAAGGCCGTATTTGCTGTAGCTCTTTGCAAGGTTGTCGAACATCTTTGTGTAAGCCTCGGGAGCGAGGAGCGACATTGCCTTGTAGAATTTGTTTTCGATTCCGTAAGCAGGGTCATAAGTGAACTGCTTGGAATAAGCGTTTGAAACTCTGATAGCCGTATCGGTTATCGTCCAGTATCCGTTGCCCGTCTTGAACGTGAGGTTCTGAACATTCGGATAAATGCTGATGTTGTTGCTTTCAGCGAAGCTCAGAAGGCTGTTGAAATCGGACTTGCCGCCGAGCTTTGAAGCAGGCTTTGCTTTATCCGAAACCTTTTCCTTGATATCGGCTGTCGTCCACTCGTTGTATGTAGCAACGATATTGTCTGCGCCGTCAGCGGAAAGCTCAGAAAGGATATCCTTAGCCTGATCGAACGTTGTAGCTGCATGCTGCATTGTTACGGGGAAGCCGAGGACGGATTCCTTTTTAAGAACTGCGCCGTAAAGGTCAACATAGAGCGGAACGTCATTAACGGAGTCGGAAACCGTTACGCCGTAGACGCCTGTGAGGTAATCTCTGTACTTCTCTGCGATGTCAACGTAATCGACCTCGCTCTTGTCAGTCTTTGAAACGGGGTAGTAGCGAACTTCGAGTTCGGGAACGAGGATACCTCTCTTCTCGAATACCTTGAGCGGGCTGTCATTGCTTGCGCCCATCTGATATTCGTCGCTTGTTCTTATCTCGAAATCAAAGTAGCAGCTGTTGAAATCGGTCTTGTTCTGACCGGAAACGTAAGCATTGATAGTAGCGGCTGTATCGCCCTTGTCGGCAACGACCATCATACCGCTGTTGCCCTTGACGATACCGTACATCGGGAGGTAGACCTGCTGTGTTACTGCGGGAGCAGTCTGCTGAACGGCTGTGATATCTCTGCCGTAGACCTTGCCCGAGTAGGTTTTAAGACCTGTTTTGCCGTTGTTGAAGTTGATGAGTGCGCCGCTGCCGTCAGGGATAACGAAGTATCCGTTCTCATCGGTAGTTGCAGCTCCGAAGGTCGTCATAAACGAGAGCTTCGTTGTGAGCTTGTCGCCGTCCTCCTCGGTGATCTCGGAGGTGTCAACATTGAGCTTCAGATAATCATCTTCAAGAGTATAGGTAACGGGGACTTTGATCTTTGCGGAATTGAAGGTGTATGTGATCTTTATTCCGCTGTTTGATGTAGTTACCTTAGCCTTGCCCTTTACCTTGCTGTTTGCAGTCGTAGTTTTACGCTTTGAAGGTTCGCCGTATGTAAGCACCATACCTGCTTTAAGCTCCTGTATCTGAGCCTTTTTACCCGATGAACCGTCGGCGTTAATGGGGTTTGACCACCAGATCTCACCTGTGTTCTTGTCAACGAGTGCAAGAGTTACCTCTTTTTTGTTGACATAGAGTGCAAGCTTGTCGTTTTCGGTAACAAGCTCGGCAGCTGCGAGAGCCTCTTCCTCTGTACGGGGGACATAGTCCTCGTCAGCGGGAGCTTCCTCTGCATCAGCCTCCTCTGTTTCAGCGGCGTCTGTTCCCTCATCGTCCGAGAAAGCAGGTATCGTGAACATTGAAGTCATCATTGCGGCGCAGCAAACGCAGGCAAGTATCTTCTTTATATTGATTCGCATTTATTTCACCACTTTTCGATTTAAAATACTATACACGGAAACGATACGAAAGCTCCGTATAGATAGACAGAACGAAGATTATTACCTGCTGGAACAGCGTAAGAACGAGAACGAGCAGGAACAGGATCGCTATCATCGCGACGATCGTCAGCAATATCAGTGCGATCGTCTTTCCGAACGAGAACTGGTGGACGGCTTTCATCGCTGAGATGACAAGCACGAACGACCAGCAGAATCCCACTATCTCAAAGAGCTGGATAAAGATGTATTCGTCCTTGATAAGAACGTGGGAAAGAAGTGTTCCGATGAGGTAACCCGATATATACGGCACTAATGCGTAGGCGCTGTATATAAAGATCTTTTTCATTGTGCCCTCTCCGGTGAAGAGTGTACACATTGCCCAGTTGGCAACTACCCAAACCAGGAATAGTATAAGGCTTCGGAAGATATACGGGACTATATTGAATATCTTATCGTAACTGGAATAATACTGGAAACCGTAAAGTCTGCTGTATGCGACCTGCTGGAAAAAGAGGAGGAAAACGATGACCCAAGCGATCTTCATAGAACCTTTTTTCTTCCAGCGAAGGTCTTCAAAGCCTTCAAACGGATGCATTATAACGTGTCTGACGAACTGACCTTCTGTTAAATCGAGCATTTTATGCACCGCCCTTTCCGCTTGAATTCTGCTTTTTCTTCTTTAAGATCTTCTTCGTTACCGCCCAAGCAACGATGACAACGATGATAACAATGACTATCAGCGTGAAGTTCTGCTTGAGCCACTGGTCACGATAGCCTTCAAACGCCTTGTTGTAGCGGTTTCTGCTGATCGAGATCTTGAAGTATTTCATTGCTTCTTTGTATTCGCCTTTGTTGAAAAGAGCGTTTCCGATACCGATGTAAGCACGGCGGTAGTTTCCGTCATACTTGAGTACAGCCTTCCAAGGTTCGTATGATTCATCATATTTACCCTCGTTGTAAAGGTTGGAAGCCTCTGTAACGATCTCACCGAATGCTGTTCTCGTGAATACTGTGATAGAGTTCTTACGGGAATCGAGAACATAGATGTGATTATCGTGGCTCTCGATAGCAGAAGCCGAACGGAATGTACCGAGCTGTTCGCCCGAGCCGCCCATTATGAAGAGAAGCCAAGCTTCCTTGTCATACTGGAAGATACGTCCGTGCTGGAAGTCGAGAATATTGAGCTCGCCGTTAGGTCCGATGTCGATATCGGTGAGGCTTGAGTTTTTTGCGTAAATTGAGTAGTAGGTCGGGGCTTTATCACCGAACTGGAACTCGTTGTCGATTCCGAGGGAGTCGAGAATGTTGTTGCCCTCAGGATTGAGCTTCTTAACGAGGTCTGTTGTTGTTTCGGTGGACTCTGTTACAGTATAGATGAAGCCCTTTTCATCTATATCGAAGTTTGTGAAGCCGATAGGAGTTGACTTGGCTGTTCTTGCTCTCTGTTCCTCGGTAGAAATGAGGTTCCAGAATGCGTTTGCAAGAACCTCGGCAGTCTGTTCAACTCGGTTTGCACCGTAGAATCCGAGGAATTTGCCTTCCTTGTCGAACATTACCGCACCCTTTGTTACGGATTTAACGACAACGTAGACATTTTCAGCCTTATCGACGATGACTTTGCTCGGATTATATGTAAGGTCTGTTCCGTAAAGCTCGGAATCAGGCTTGCCGAACACTCTGTCGACGTTTCCGTTCACATCGCACTTGATAACGCGCTCATTTTCGTTATCTGCGATATAAACATACTCTGTGTACGGGTCAACATAAACGCCCGTAGGCTTTTTGAGCTTTGTTTCTTCACCGTTGTAGGTGAAGCTCTCCATTACTCTTACGAGCTTGAAGTTAAGGTCGGTAACAACTATTCTGTTGTTTCCCCTGTCAGCTATATACATAAGATCATCGTGCGAAACGAAGAGGTCGGCAGGCTCGCTCAGAGCGCCGCAGCCGATATCGTCGCCGCTTACGAAGTAATCCGCGGTGTATCCTACCTGTGAGGATATCGGATCGCCCCATCTGTCATAGCTGTAAGGGTTATATGCTTCGGAGGCGGAAACGTTGACCGCAAGAGCGGAAACCGTCATCACTGCCGCCGAAAGACATGAGATAAGCTTTTTCAAGCTTGACATATTATCACCCTTTCCATATTTCTTTTAATCCTTCATACCTGCGTGAGCCATTGTTTCCATAACGTTGCTCTGCGCTGCGATAAATACTGCAAGCGGCGGTATCATAAGAACAACTGCGGACGCTGCGATAGCACCCTGTCTTGCAATACCTGCTGCTGCGATCTGCTGAACTACAGTCGGGATAGTTTTGAGTGCCTCATCATAAACGAGGTTGCCGCCCGTTGAGTTCCAAGCAGCCTGGAACTGGAAGATGATAATTGTCATGATAGCAGGCTTCATATTCGGCATAACTACCTGCCAGCAAATTCTGAAAAGACCTGCGCCGTCGACCTTTGCCGCTTCGATCATAGCATCGGGGATAGTACCAACGCTGTTGATCATAAGGTAAAGACCCATTGAAGAAGCAACGATCGGGAGGATAAGTGCGGAGTATGTATTGATCATACCGAGCTTAGCCATTACGATGTACTGCATGATGTAAGTTACCTGGCTGTTGAAGAGGAGCGCGATAACGACCGTCTTGTTGATGAGCTTAACGCCCGGGAACCTGCACTTTGCAAGGATGAACGAAGCCATACAAGCGAAGATAACGTGAAGAACAGTTGCCGCAATAGTTACATACAAGCTGTTGAGGACGTTTCTTGAGAACGGTACCCAGGAGTTGTTTGCGACCTGGAACAGATCCCTGAAGTTATCGCCCGTCGGGTTGATAGCATAAAGCTTTGGCGGCATGATGAAGATTTCCTGCACCGGCTTTATGGAAGTGATGATCGCGATATAGATAGGTGCGATCATAAACAAGCCGAGTAAAGTAAGCAGGATAAAGATACCGATGTCGTTCGTCCAGGATTTGCCGACACGCTTATTTGTACCCTTGGATTTTTCCATTTTTCTATGCTCTTTTTCGCGGCGCTTTCTGAGCGCTTCAAGAGCAGCAGCATTCTCAGCTTCGATCTGAGCCTGTATCTGAGAAGGCTTTAATTCTTTTTTTGCCATTATGATCTCACCCCTTTAGTTATTCATATATTTGCCGAGGACCTTGGTTATGAGCTTGTTACACAAGAGCATTACAAGGAACAGCACGAAGCATATTGCCGAGGAGTAACCCATTTCGTAACGAACCCAGCCGTAGTCGAATGCGTGAGTCATAATAGTATGAACCTTATAGTCCGTGGACGGGAAGCCTGCGAGCATACGTCCTACGATATCAACTGTGAAGCAGGATACGATCTGCATAACAGCGGCGAACATAAGCTGAGGACCCATTGACGGGATAGTGATGTAGATAAGTTCCTGCGAACGGTTCTTGATGCCTTCGATAGCACCTGCTTCGTACATGGACTTATCGATACCCTGGAAACCTGCACGGAGGGCAAGGAAGCCTGCGCCCATTGAGATCCAGAGCTGAACTACGATAACGCAGGGGAGAACGTAGTTTGCGTCTGTGAGCCACTGGATAGCGCCCGTTGTGAAGCCGAGGGAGTTGAGGAATGCGTTGAGGTAACCGTAGGAGTCACCGGAGAAGATGAGCTGCCATACGAAGTAGATGTTGCCTGCCATTGACGGAGCATAGAAAATAAGTGTGAACACCGTCTTGAGCACGGGGTGAAGCTCGTTTATGAGCCATGCAAGCATAAAGCTGAGTGCATAGCTCAACGGGCCTGTGAAAACTGCGAAGATAAGTGTTGTTCTGATAGACTTGATAAATACATCGTCCTCAACGAAAAGGGTGTAGAAGTTGTCAAATCCAACGAATTTCGGCGGAAAATGCGCCATATCAAAGTCGGTGAAGCCCATAGGCAGCGACATGATAACCGGTATAACGGTGAACATGATAAAGAAGATCATAAACGGTGCGATCATACCGTAGCATCCGATATTTCTCCTCATTTCATGGAGTGTATATTGGAAATTCTCCTTAAAAGTGTGTTTCTGTTCACTTCTGAGCAGAATTTCTTTTTTCTGGGTCTGTTCAGCCAAAGGTAACCCTCCAATCTTTAAGAATCTAAGCCGAGATTATGGCGCTTTCTCGTGATTTCGTTGTTGATATCGATATTGTAAAGACGAAGTGTTTCTCTTGCGTTTTCCTTATCGTTAACAACAGCACGGAATGCGTTCATAATACCACGGGTAACAACGTAGGATGACGGAATGATAGGAATTTCTTCGAGCTGATCCATCTGGAAGAGGATCTTTTCGAGGTCGGAATTCGACCAGTTGAGCTTCTTCAGAGCTTCGATGTTTGCGCTTTCAAAACGTCCGAGAGGACCCATAACGCCTTCAACATTCTGACCGTATTCAACGAGTGTATCGGTCTCTGTGAACCACTTGATGAATTCCCAAGCAGAATCGACGTTCTTGCAGTCCTTGAGGATAATTGCGCCGGAACCGTTGGAGTTAGCAGCGTAGGAAACAGTGCCGTCCTCGCGAACAGTTCCCGGAACGTGGGTGAAATCCCAGAGTCCCTTGATTTCAGGAGCAGCTCTGTTGAGCTGATTATAGAATGTACAGTAGTTCTGGATAACGATAGGAGCTTCACCTGTTCTGAAACGTGTGAACGCATCATACTGCTGGTCAAACTGGTAAACGTTATAAAGCTCTGTCCATGTTGCGAATGCATTTACAGCTTCGAGACTGTCGAAATTCGTCGCAGTCTGGTCATCATTATAATAGTTTGTACCCGACTGGAGCATAAGGAGCGCGAATGTGTGGCCTGCTTCAGTTGCAGGGGAAACAGCCGTACCGTTTACGTTGGTAGGAAGGATAAGACCCGGCTGCATATACTTTCTCTGAAGAGCAGGGAGCATATCGATAAAGTCGTCCCAAGTATCGGGCGGAGCATCGATGCCAACTTCTGCGAGCATATCCTTACGGTAGAACATCATCGGGAATGTTCTCGTGAGCGGGATACCGTAAACGTGACCGTCATAAGTGTACATAACAGCCGCTTCTTCCTGGAAACGATCAGCTACTTCTTCATAATCGGAGAGGTCGTCAACGCTCCTTACAAGACCTCTGATAGCAAGGTTTACAGGGAATTCACCGCCGATAAAGAGGGCAACGTCAGGACCCTTGCCTGCGAGAACCGCTTCCATAATAGTACCCTGAACGAGGTTGATAGAAACATCAATGCCTGTTTCGGGAACGAACTGCGAATCGGTCATCTGCTTGATGATGTTTGTCTGGTCACGGCCAATGCCGACCCAAACGTTGATAGAATCAGCCGTTACATCGGAAAGAACTGTGTAATCCTCGAAGAACGAGCCGACGAGAGCCTTTGTACTGAACGAAAGGGACTTGAAGAAATTTTTCTTAACGGAAGTAACCTTCTGATCAGCGGGAACGAGTTCAATAAAGTCGATCTCAAGCGGCTGGCTTCTGTACTGACGCATCCAGGAGGAAACGGCAGTAACGTTATCCTTGATACCGCTTGAAGAAACGTAATCGGGGATCTTGTTAGGACGCTTTATACACTTGTCAAAAACATCTGCAAGACGGTCGAGAACAGCAGCTTCCGAACCGTCGATGCCTGCGATCTCTTCGATAGCGGCACGTGTCTCACGGAGTTCAACGGAAAGTCTTTCAAAGACGCCGAGAAGCTCAGGGATCTGTCTGTGAACGAAATAGTCTGTGTATTTATCGGGCGAAGGACCTGTTATCATAAGTATCTGCATATAATACTGGTTAGCTTCGTACACGATATTGTCGAGTTTGCGCATATATTCGCCGATATCGCCCGGGATACATTCAAGAGTGAGTGTATGCTTGCCCTTGTCGAGGTAGATATATGCAGGGTCACCGTTTTCGTCCTCGGGGACAACGGATACCCAGTTTGTGCTGTAGTAGAACTTTATTTCGCTAAAGGCATCGGAGGGAACTTCGCCGTCGATATAAAGTCTTCTGTTGGAGAAAAGTCCGCGGAGTTCGTTCTGACGGCTCTTAAGGTTTACCTTATAATAGCCTGCTTCAGCAACGTCGATCTCCCAAGTGATAGCCTGACCGGACTGATCCCAAGTGCCGTCGCCGACAGTGTTGTAACGCTGCTTGGTCGGGTTTGAAGGTTCGGTAAGATAGTTGCCGCGGTCATAAGTCGGGAAAAGTGTCTGCGAGTTTGTGTATGTATAACGTTCACCCTGAACCTTGATAGGCTCAGCGGAAGCATTTTTTGCAAGCTCGTCATCGGACGGCTTCACATACTTATCATAACCCTTTTCGTTGCAGAGCTTGATATACTCGATAGCGACCATAGCTCTTTCGGAGCTAATGGAAATGGTATGCTCACCGGCTTCGAGATAGAAAAGAAGCGGTTCGTTGAAAAGACCGTCCTCGTCCTTGAACGAAGTTGTTGTCCACATTGGCATTTCAACCTGCGGAGGACGAATTTCGTTATCCTTAGCATCGGGAGCGATCGGATATTTACTCGTCCAGATACGGGGGATATTAATTCTCGTAGCTGTATCATACGGGGATTCGCCGTCAATAAGCACAGAAAATTCGGTAGTCGTTGTACTTCCCGTGATCTGGTAGTACGACATACCGATGTTGTAAGCGCCTGTTTCGGGAACGTTTACAGTAAAGTCAAGAGTACCCTCCTCATTGCTCCAGACAACGATGTTATCCTTACCCTCATAGGATTCCACGCTGACCTGAGCACCGTCACGAGCACCCTTATAAGTTAAGAATGCTTCCTTATCGGGGCGTTTTGACCCTGATATCTCGTCGTAATAGTCGCTGTAAGTATTTTGTTCTTCATAGCTGAACGTTTTCTGCCCGGAGGACTGCGCCGCCGTTGTTTCCGCTGTTTCCGTACTGTCGGCAGTGACGGGGACAGCCGCAAAAGTAGTGACCGCAAGCATCAGCGCGGTCACGGCTGAAACAATTCTCCTGAAATTAGTTTTACTCGACAACAGACAAACCACCTTTCATTAAAACTGCATATCTGTTTTAGTCTGTACTCAAAAAACAGGGATTGTGATGCTTATGTTAAAACCTGCTGAAAAATTTGCACACAATGTCTGAAAATATAATGAGTTATACTAATATTATAACAATTTACACAATGCTTGTCAAGGTTATATTTTAGTTTTTGTTCACTATCGCGCCATTGTTCATATTTTATAAATATTCAACTTCTTTTTCAAACGTTTACGTTTAACCGTTTTTGTTCAGTTTTAACTATGCAGTGGAAATTTGTTGTGCAATATCACAATAATCAAACCAAAAAAATTAATATTCTCAAACTTCAATTTTTGACATATTGTGACGAAAGTAATACATTCGGTATTTGATTTCCCATTTATATCAACTCTGCGTATATCATCAGTAAACATTCGCTTTTCTATTCAAATTACATCTGAACAGAAAAAATCTCCGCCAAACAAATTAGGAAAAAGCTGATTAAAGCGAAGCGTTCGTTTTGCCATTTTGAAAAATGGCAAAAACGTATTAATCAGCGTTTCCTTAGTATTAAACATAGTATTGCGCCTGCGCCCTGAACATCTCGGCGTAAATTCCGTTCGGCTTGTGAACAAGCTCGCTGTGAGTGCCGTATTCCTTGACCGTTCCATCCGAGAACACCGCAATGTTGTCGCAGAATTTGCAGGAGGAAAGTCGGTGCGAAATGTAGACTGCCGTTTTGCCGCTGACAAGGCTGTCGAACTGGCGGTAAATTTCGTATTCCGCAACGGGGTCAAGCGCCGCTGTCGGCTCATCAAGGATTATAACGGGAGCGTTCTTGTAAAGCGCGCGGGCGATAGCCATTTTCTGCTGTTCGCCGCCCGAAAGCTCAACGCCGTCATTGTCGAACTGCTTGAACATCATCGTATCTCTGCCCTTGGGGAGCGAGTTTATCTTGTCGAGAAGTCCCGTCTTGCGGAAAAGCTCATCGACCATTTCGCTGCTGTCCTCTTTGCCGAGGAGAATGTTGTCCTGCGCCGAGAATGCGAGCAGCTTGAAGTCCTGGAAAACGACCGAGAAAAGCTTCATATACTCATCGTAATCATAGTCACGGATATTAACGCCGTCAAGAAGTATCTCACCGCTGTCGGCATCGTAAAGACGGCACAAAAGCTTGATGAAAGTTGTTTTTCCTGCGCCGTTGAGTCCTACTACCGAGAGCTTTTCACCTGCTCGGAGCGTGAGCGAAACATTGTTGAGAACGTATTTATCCGTGTGAGGATATTTAAAGCTGACGTTTCTGAACTCGATAACGTGACCGCCGCTGAGGTTCTTGACCTTTTTGTTGCCCTTTTCCATTGCAGGAGGATAGTCCATAAACTTGATTATCTCGTACATATAATTACTGCGCTTTGCGATATCCTGAATTCCGAGGATAAGCGCCTGCATCGACGCATGGAGCGTTCCGCCTGCGCTGAGCATCTGCGAGAAAGTACCTATCGTTATCTTTCCCGTAACGGCGAGAATTCCGAGGTAAAGGTAAGTTCCGAAATCGCGCAGAACGCCGACGATAATGTCAAGGATATTGAGCGGAAATTTCAGCTTGTTGATGTTTTCCCAGTAGTCGGAAAGTCGTTTTATCTGCTGTGAAGTCTTGGCGAGCATCATTCCTGCGGAACTGTAAAGACGAACGTCCTTTCCGCAGCGGAAATCCTCCATTTCCCAGCAGATATGTCCGAAGATACGGTTTATTCCCGAAAGCTCGGAGAAATTTTCAATGTCTATCTTGTTTTTCTTTGAGTTGATGATAGCCGTGAGCGCAAGCAGAATACCAATAATTATGAGCAGCACGGGCGCATTTATAATAAGGACGGCAATTACACCGGCAATTTTTATCACATTTGAAATAAGCGCGAAAAACGCCGATGCGATATTGTGCGTTCCGCCCGACCACCATAAGCCGTCCCTTGCTTTTTTGATGCTGTCAAGAGCATCTTTGTCCTCGGTGAGCGAGAAATCTATTTCCATACACCTTGCGGAAACTTCCATGCTAGAAGCATTGTTGAAAAGGTCCTCGCACTTGGAAAGATGAACGGTCAGAACGCTGTTCAGCGCCGCAAGAAGAATGGACGAAACCGTCATTATTGCAAAGCAGGTGATGATGAACGGTATATCTTTCTCCTCAGCTATAAGCGCATCGATAGCAACGGGCAGGAGCAAAAGTTCGGGGAAAGGCATTGCCGCGCCGATGATAACATTCAGCACAGACAGTGGCAGATACGATTTTTTGTACTGTTTCATCTGTCGGAAGCAGTATTTAAGCGACTCCTTAACGGGAGAATTTTTCTTTTCTTTCAGTTTCTTCATAGCTGTCATTCCTTTCAGTCGGCAACGGCGGCTTCGGTAGCTTCGCCGTCGAAAATATCCTTGTCTTCGATGTAATACTGCGCCTGAACGCGGAACATTTCGGCATAATCGCCGTTTTTCGCCATAAGCTCATCGTGAGTTCCCGTTTCGGTCATTTCGCCGTCCTTGAACATCGCAACTCTGTCGCAGAAGCGTGTTGATGAAAGTCGGTGCGAGATATAGACCGCCGTTCTGTTTCCGACAAGTCCGTTGAAGCTCTTGTAAAGCTTGTATTCGGCGAGCGCATCAAGCGCAGCGGTAGGCTCATCGAGAACTATCACATTACTGCCCTTGTAAAGCGCTCTTGCAAGTGCAAGCTTCTGCTTTTCGCCGCCCGAAAGGTCAATGCCGTCATCGTAGAGAACTTTGAGAAGCTCGGTGTCAATGCCTTTTGAAAGGCTGTCTATCTTTTCGGAAAGTCCTGCCTCGCGCAGGCACTTGTCGGCCTTTGCTTTGTCCGTTTCATCGGGAGGATCCATTGAAACATTCTCCGCCATTGGAAATGCGAACACGGTAACGTCCTGAAAAGCAGGGGAAAATAGGCGGTAATACTCCGCTCTGTTAAATCGACGTATATCCGTTCCGTTCATAAGGATACGTCCCTCGGTGACATCATAAAGCCGCAGGAGAAGCTTGATAAACGTGCTTTTTCCTGCGCCGTTCAAGCCGACAACGGCAAGCTTTTCACCCGCTTCAAGGGTCAAATTCAGATTTTTCAGCGCATATTTGTCCTGACCCTTGTATTTGAACGAAACATTCTCGAATGTGAAAACATAGCGGTCGGACTTCGGAACGGGGATAGTGTCCTTGTCCTCGCTCGTTGGGATATCCATAAAGCTGCGGTAATCGTCCGTGTGTGCGCTTCGTTCCCTCAGACCCGAAAGCGCCGCGAGAACTTGGCTTACCGCATTGGAGAATGCACCTGCGCTGGCGAGATAGAGGGTGAAATCACCAATGGAAAGTCCCTCTTTTATAACGCCGTAAACGAGCCAGCCCGTGATGATAAGCTGACGAATGAGCGAGATGCCGTGCGAGAATATCGAGTTGTATACCCAGTATTGGCGTGATTTTATCCAGTGCGAAAGCTCCTCATCGTAGACCTCGTGCTGTCTTTTGGAGAGAAAATTCTTCATTCCGAAAAGGCGAATATCCTTTGCATAGGAAAAATCGGTCGTTACGGTTTCCATATATTCAAGCTTTCGCCAGTGGGGCATCATAGCGTCCCACATTTCCTTTTTATCCTTTTTGCGGATATGTTCAAAGTAAAGATACTGGATAACGGAAAGCACAGCAATGACCAGAATTATGAGCGGATCAAAGCTTGTCATGATCACAACCGCGATGATAATGGAAATTATCTGCGTGAGAAGAACCTGCATAAAGGTCATCATTCCCTGAACGCCCACCCAGTCGCCGTCCGTTGCACGCTTGGCTTTCTGAAGTCGGTCAAGCATATCGGGCGTTTCGAGCGATTCATAGTCCATACCGAGCGTTTTCGCGATGCGCTCCTTGACTATCATAAGTCGGATATAGGTAAAGCCTACACCCAATTTTGTCGATGATATTGTGTTGAGCCACATTATGAAAAGCTCCGCAAGGCTTGTCGCCGTCACAAGCTTTATGAGCGGAACAATGTTTCCGCCGCCCGCGCTCGTCTGTATCATATCGATAACAAGCTTTCCGATAAAGCTCCAGATATAGGACATCGAAGCCGCTGCGAACGTTCCCGTCAATAGGAAAAATATCAGCGACTTGCGGTATTTGACGAACCTTTTCAGTATGTAGATACAGTTGCTTATAACGCCGTATTCCTTGTGAAGCTCGTCTTTTTTCTCTTCTTTTTCTGTCTGCGTAAAGTAAGCCATTATGTTACCCCTTTCTGTTTGAACGCAAAAAAATCCCTGCCGTACCATTAGGCACAGCAGGGACGCTTTTGTATACCCTAAAATTTTAGTCCGCGAGGACGGGCAGCGTTCTTTTTCCCATAAAAATGCCGTAATGATAGTTTGATGTGTTTAAGATATTCACGAACATTCTGCCCGCCTCCTTTCAAAATAATATGTTCAAAGTATAGCACGGTCGGAAAACGTTGTCAAGGGTTTTGGCAAAAAAATCCCGAGAAGCCGTAAATTCTTCCCGGGAAATTATTTTAGGGTGACCTTTAGCCATTAAGTATTCTTCCGTCAGCGGAAATAGTTACAACTCTCAAAGGAATGTCCTTTCCGCAGGCGTTGAGCGCTCTCTTTACAGCGTTTTCGATGCCGCCGCAGCAGGGGACTTCCATTCGTGTAACGACAACGCTTTTTATTTCATTTCCTGCAAAAATCGCAGTAAGCTTTTCGGCATAATCGCCCTCGTCAAGCTTCGGACAGCCGATAAGGGTTATCCTGCCCCTGATGAAGTCATTGTGGAAGCTGCCGTAAGCATAAGCCGTGCAGTCTGCGGCAATGAGAACGTCTGCGCCGTCGAAATACGGTGCATAAATGGGAACAAGCTTTATCTGAACGGGCCACTGTGAAAGCTGACCCGGGATAGACGCTGCCGGAGCAGATGCAGTTTCGTGCCTGATAGCTCTTGAATGTGAGCCCGGACAGCCGCAGGGGAGAACGCCGCTTGCCTTTTCTGCTTTCGCCTTTTTCGCCGCAAGAACAGCTGCTTCGTCATAAGCAGGCGCTTCGCGTTCCTCGAATGAGATAGCGTTCACGGGGCAGGCAGGAAGGCAGTCGCCAAGTCCGTCGCAGTAATTCTCACGCATAAGCTTTGCTTTGCCGTCAACAATGTCGATAGCGCCCTCGTGGCAGGCATCGGCGCAGAGTCCGCAGCCGTTGCATTTTTCTTCGTCTATTTTTATTATTTTTCTTATCATTTTGGTTTTCTCCTTGTTTTCAAAAAAATGAAAGTTCGTGTTTCTTGACTTTCTGATAAGATTATAATATAATATTTACAACAAGTCGGTTGTTTTTACAACAGAAAAGAGATGCTTATGAAGAAATATATTCCCATACTGAAAAAAACACAGCTTTTTTCGGGCGCTTCGGACGAAGATATCGAAGCGATGCTCGGCTGTTTGCAGGCGAAGCTTTGCACTTACGAAAAGGGCGAGTATGTTCTGCGCGAGGGCGAGCGTGTCGAGCGGCTGATGATGCTCGTCAAGGGCGAACTGCACATTCAGCGCGATGACTACTGGGGCAACCGCAGTATAATAAGTATGGTCGGTGTCGGCGAGATGTTCGGCGAGGCATACGCTGCTCCCGAGAGCGGACCGCTGATGAATGATGTGCTTGCGGTCGAGGACAGCGCCGTGATATTTCTTGATATAGGCAAGCTGCTGACGGTCTGTCCGAACGGCTGCAAATTTCACGCAATGGCGGTGAAAAATCTGTTTTTTGCGATATCGGAAAAGAACCGAAAGCTTGTCCGAAAGCTCGGGTATATGTCGCGCCGAACAACGCGCGAAAAGCTGATAGCATATCTTTCCGAAGAAGCGAAACGGCAGAACAGCGGCAGTTTTTCCATACCGTTCAACCGTCAGCAGCTTGCTGATTTTCTGTCCGTTGACCGCAGTGCGATGTCGAACGAGCTGTGCAAGCTTCGTGATGAGGGGCTTATTGAGTTTGAGAAGAATAGGTTCAGGCTGTTATAAAAAAATGTCCCCGAATTTTCGAGGACATTTTTTATACAGTTTTTACTTGTCTTTCTTTTCATCGTGACGATCCATTTCGCTGCCGATCTTGTTTCCGCCAAGACCTCCGACGATGCCGCCAACGATCGCACCCGGGATAGTTCCTGCGATGCCGCCAAGAGGACCTGCCACGATGCCGACACCTGCACCCATTTTTGCACCTGCAATAGCGCCTGCAATAATGCCTCCTGTAGTGCCAACTGCTTCTTTAGCTCTTTTTGACATAAAAATTCCTCCTAAAAAGTTGATCTATAGGCTTCTCAGCGGTTCTGGGTCATTGCTCCCATAAGCTGTGCAGCCTGATTTTTAAGTCTTTCGTTTTCGCAGTTTTCGATCTGCTCCATGACCTTGCTCTTGAAGAAATCAGCGTCTTTTATGTACTTGAAATTGTAGCTTCCCGATGAAGTCGAGATAGCAAGTGTGGAGTAGTTGAATATCTTTCCGCCAAGACCCTGTTCAACGGAAACGTTGTTTACCTTGCTCAACGGTGAATCCATTGACTTTGTGTTGATAACGCCCGTTTTTCCCATAAGTCTCGAATTCGTAAGGGAAATGTTTGTGTGGCTGATAGCCAGATACTTGACCCCGATGAGGATAGCTGCGATGATAAGTCCAACGACAACTCCGCCGCCTGCAGCTGCGACACCGCCGATGATAACGATGATGACCGACCAGATGATCGGGGATACAAGAACAAGCTTGTTTACTTCTGCTTTATAAAGTGTTGTTTCTGCGCTCATGATAAAAAACTCCTTTAAATTTTATTTTGACATACTTTCGGCGAGAGCAGCCGCCTGTTTTTTGAGCTTGTCGTTTTCGTAAAGCTCGATCTGCTCCATGGTTTTTTCCTTGAATCTTTCGGCATCTTTCAGAAAATCAAATTTGTAGTTTCCCGAAGAAGTCGAGATAAGCACGGTGCTGTATCTGAATACCTTTCCCCAAAATCCCTGCTCAATGGATACGCTGTTTACCTTGCTGATAGGCGAGTCCACCGACTTTGTGTTGATTATGCCCGTTTTGCCGTAAATTCTTCTGTCGGTAAGTACAAGCTGCACATGATTAAGAATGAATTTTTTGATACCGATAAATACGATAGGAATGATTATAACCGCAAAGTAAATTTCATACGCATAATCCAAAATATTGTTTGCAAATCCATAACTCAACAGAATCGCATCAATGATAAGTGCAAAAAATACGGACGGTATCAAAGCTGTATTGCTAACCTTTGCTCTGATGATCTCATTTTCGATGTTCATGGTTTTTGCCCCCCCTTTTTTATTTTTATAAAACCATTATACACCACATTTTTACATAAAAGGTATGCTATCAGCTTATTTTTGATAAAAATTGTCCCCATAAGGAAATTGACCTTATGGGGACATTGTATTTATTCTTCCGTGAATCTTTCGTATATCATATAATGTATTCCGGAAATGGGGTCGGAGGCGTTCATGTAGTCGCCGTTTTTGATCTCAAGGAAAAGATATTCCTTTCCGTCCTCCGCCGTATAAAGATAGTAATGCTCATAAAAATAATATTCGCTGACGGCAGGAGTTTCGATAAGTCCGTATGTCCAGTTTAGGGGATCGCTGTAAAATGCTCCGCTGGAGGGAAAATAATTTATGAATACACATGTTCCGTCATCATCAAAGCGAAGCCGTTTGGGGTAGGTCGCGTTCATAGGATCCTTTATTATTTTTTTATAATACATTCGGTCGTAGATAGGTGTTCCCTGACCCGTGCTGCAAAGATAGTTCCATGTTCCTATCATGGCTTCATCGAGGTCAAATTCCCATGGCTCGTCCATTTTATCAAAGTTTTGGTCATAGATCTTTATCAATGAAAAAGTCGGAGTGCGCAGTTTGTCGGTAACGCAGGTCATAAGTATTGTGCCTGCAGGTACGCTTTTGCTTGATGCGGTCGTTTCCTCGGATTCCGTTACTTTAGGTTTTGATGTCGTCGTTTCCGCGGATTCTGTTACTTTAGGTTTTGATGTCGTCGTTTTTGAGGTTTTAGTTGTGGCTTTGGTTGTCTGAGGTTTTGCGGTCGAAGCCGATGTGACAGACGAAGTTGGTTTTGTTTCTGTCGGTACAGAAGTTTCGGTCGGCGCGGAAGTTTCGGTCGGCGATGCAGAGGTTTCAACGGTTACGGTAGTTTCCTCTGTTTCCGAGGTCGGCTCTGTTTCGGGAACGGCGGTCGTTTCTTCAGTAGTAATTGTTGTTGATGAAGCCGCGGTACTCAATGAAGATGTGGAAGTGGTTGTTGTTTCGGGTAATGTAAATGAAGAAACAGTGCTTGTTTCGGCTGCAGAAGTGTCAAAATCAATATTTTCAGGTTCGGTGGGCAATTGTGCAGGAAACAGGTATAATATAAATGCAATAACGGCAGCCGAGCCTATCAATATCATCGGCAGAAAGCTCATATTGCTTGCGAGAAGAGCTTTTTTAACGGCAGCTGTGCTGGAATAACGGTTTTTGGGGTCAAATTCGGTGCATTTTCGTATGATACGGCTGAATTTCCGCTTTTCGGCTTTATCACCGAGGACATTTTTGAGCGTTACACCGAGCGAATATATGTCGGCGGTCGCGTTTGTCTGACTATAGCCGAACTGCTCGGGCGGCGCATAGCCCTTTGTGCCGAGATAGCGTGTGTCGCTGTTCTTGCTGTCGTCATAATATCGTGAAGCGTCAAGGTCGATGAGCCTTATATGTCCGTCGGGCGCAATGAGAACGTTGGAAGGCTTTATATCACGGTGGATAATACCTCGGCTGTGCAGAACGGTCAGAACATCGCAAAGCTCGCAGAATGCGGAAATTATCGCTTTTTCATCGGTCAGCGAAGCGATGTTCCTTTCGCCCTCGATATATTCCTCAACAACTATCGTTTTGCCGTTTTCATACTCGGCGAGTTCGATTTTGGGGAGATAGGGTGAGGATATTTTCAGCAGCGACTTATATGAGCTTATCCTGCCGTTCATCGTCCTTAAAACGAAGTTTCTTCCCTCGGATCGAATAACCTCGATAGTTCCTTTTTCGTCCTTGTCAAGAAGACGGACAGCAGTATATTTGTTTTTTATTTCATTAATATCCATTATCAAATCCCGTTATACTGATTTTTGTTTGCACTTTAAAGTCAGTATTAAAACATAATCAGATTTATTATACATCATTACAGTGATAAAAAGGTATGCTGTCAGCTTAAATTTTCATTTTCGGCAAAAAAGTATCCGAACCCCTTGAAATTTATCTGTTAATATGGTAACATATTTTTACAGAAAATTCAATATGGGGGAGAAAAAATGAACGCAGTCAGCACGGATAAACTTGAAAACGAACTTTCGGAAATATCCGATATAAGTGATTATATAAATAACAATTCGGGTAATTTTGTGAGCGAAAAACTTTCGGATCATCTCAATAAGCTTCTTGGGGCGAAAGGCATGTCCGTTGCAGAAGTTGTTTCCGATTCGGGACTCAACAAGGGCTATGTTTATCAGATATTCGAGGGCAGCAAGGAAAAGCCGAGCCGAGATAAGCTCATCGCGATAGCGGTGGGAATGAAGCTCAATTTCGGTGATACGCAGAAGCTGCTGAAGATCGCGTGTATGCGCCCTCTCTATGCCAAGGATAAGCACGATGCGATAATAATTTTTGCCCTGAAAAAGCGAAAGGATATTGATTTTATCAATGAAACGTTTGATGAATATGGCTACAAAGCTCTGAGCGGCGAAGTGAAATGATCGTTCAAACAGAAACGGCTGAGGTGGTTCAGCCGTTTTTGTTTTGTATGCTTTGGAGTGCTTTCTTTATATATAGTATACCGACAGCATCTGCGAGAAACCAGCCTATCGGTATCGCTGACCATATTCCGACAACGCCTATCGCGGGGACGGGCGAAAGCACATACGCGAGCAAAACTCTTGTTCCGAGTGATATTATTGTCAGTACGAGTGACATTTCCGGCTTTTCGATCCCTCGGTAAAAGCCGTAAAGCAGGAACAGAACGCCTATGCCGATGTAAAAGCTGCCCTCGATGCGAAGATAGCCGATGCCTATATTGATTATCTCGGCTTCGGACGGGTCAATGAATATTTGCATAAGGTATTTTGCAAGCACGAAGATAAGTGCTGAAACGAACAGACAGAACGCCGCTGAAACTACAGCTGCGCGGCGCATACCCTCTTTCACTCGGTCGTGCTTTCCGCCGCCGTGATTCTGCGAGATAAAAATCGAAAAGGCATTGCCGAATTCCTGCGCAGGCATATATGCGAACGAGTCTATCTTTACCGCCGCCGCAAATGCCGCCATTACAGCCGTTCCGAAGCTGTTGACAAGGCCTTGTATCATCAAAATGCCGAAGTTCATCACCGACTGCTGTATGCAGGCGGCAAAAGAGTGTCGGGTGACTTCTTTAACAAGCGCAGAGGTGATGTGAAGCTCGCTCTTTTTCGGCAGAAGCTCGGGTTCTTTTATCAGCACATAAGCGCCAAGTCCCACTCCCGAAACCGCCTGAGCAATAACGGTAGCTATCGCAGCTCCGCCCGTTCCCATATCGAAAACCGCAACGAGCAGGATATCAAGCGCAATATTTATTACCGCTGCCGCTCCGAGAAAATACAGCGGCACGGTTGAATTTCCTATCGCGCGGAGCAGAAACGCGAAATAATTGTACAGAAAAACGAATATCAATCCGCCGAAAACTATGACGACATAGCTTCGCATCATCGCGTAAACATCGTCGGGGACGTTGAGGATATGAAGTATCGGGTCAACTGCGGCGAAGATGATAATGTTTATTATTACGGTCACTGCGGCAATGAAAATAAACGAAGCCGCGGCGCTGTTTTTCAGTTTTGCTTTGTCGCCCTTGCCGAAGCAGACGGAAAATATCGTGCCGCTTCCCATACAAAGTCCGATTATGACAGAGGTTATAAAGGTCATGAGCGAATAAGCCGAGCCGACTGCCGCGAGAGCGCCCGAACCCGAGAATTTTCCAACGATGAATGAGTCGGCGATATTATAGCATTGCTGCAAAAGATTTCCGAGTATCATCGGGCAGGCGAAAAGCAGCATCGTTTTTGTAACGCTTCCCGTGGTGAGGTCTTTGGTCATTTATATGTTCCTTTTAATGAAAAGCTGTCCTCGGGATCTCCGAGAACAGCTTTATTATTATACTGCGTCGTTTCTGATACCGAGGAAATACTCCTTTGCGGTATCGCCGTTGACCGGGCGGGCGAAGCGGAAGCCTTGGATATAGGAAGCGCCGATCGTATCGACGATCTTTTCCTGATTTTCGGTTTCAACGCCCTCTGTGAGGATCTTGATATCCTGCTTGATGAATGCCTGCGAGATAAAGGTGAGGATAAAGTAAGCCTTTTCCGATTTCTCGGCGCTGTGGACGAGTGACTTATCGATCTTAAGGTACTCAAACGGCAGCTCGATCATATTTGAGAGGTTGGAATAACCCGTTCCGAAGTCGTCCATATAGAACTTAATGCCAATATCACCGAGTTTGTCCATCATCTTCTTGACATACTGGAAGTTGTCGATGATAACACTTTCGGTTATTTCGATTCGGAGCTTTTCGGGAGGAATATTGTATTTCTTCACCATTTTCGTGACCTTTTCGACCATATCACCGCGCATTATCTGGTGGACGGAGAAGTTTACGGAAATAGCGTCAAAATCGATGCCCTCGTTTATAAGCTCTGCGATGAACCTGCAGGATTTTTCAAGCACGATATCGCCAAGGCGGACGATCATACCCATTTCCTCGGCAATAGGGATAAATTCATCGGGGTAGATAGGACCTATCTCGGTCTTGTTAAGACGGACGAGCGCTTCTGCGGTGCGGAATTTGCCCTCGGAAACGGCATAGATAGGCTGATAGAAGATCTCAAAGTTGTTGTCGTCGGAGCTGAGCTCACGCTTGAGTATCTCCGTGATCTCTTTTTTTCTGCCGATGCGGCGTATAGCGTCGTCATCGCAAAAGACGATGTTGGTTTTCTTGGTTCTGGCTGTTTGCAGGCAGTATTCAAGAAGCTCGACAAGGCGGCCGGTGTTGTTTGCCTGCTCCGGGCAGTTCACAACAGCGATACTTGTCTTGAAATTGAATTCGTTCTTATTAAAGATATATTCCTTTGAGAGCGCATTATCGATCTTGTCAACTATACTTTGTATATATTCGGGGTCGGTCTTATCGATAATGAATGCGAATTTTGTTTCGGAATAGCGGAAGCCTTCTTTCCTTGGGATAACGTTCTCGATGCCTGCGGCTGCGAGGGTAATGATCTGACGGAGCTTCATGCTGCCAAAGGTGTCTTTCAGTTCCTGCTTATTATCGATGCCTGCGATGATGCAGCAGAACTCAGAGCCTTTCTGAAATCTTTTTTCGGCTGATTCGATGAAACTTTTGCTGCCGAAGAATCCCGTGTCGCTGTCGATATCGACAAGGTTGGAGCTGATGAAAAGGAACATAAGGATAAGCGGACCTATTGCCGATGTACCCGTGAGCAGGATATTGTTTTCGAGAAACTGCACAAACATCACGATGCCCGAAAGGATAGGGAAGAACAGTACGAGCATTTTTACGCGGGAAGTTGTTTTTCTGCCGTTTTTTAAAGCCGCGATCGTGAGAAGAACGGCAATATATATCATAAAGATGTATGTGAGCTTATTCAAAGGGCCGCGGACATATCCGCTGCTGTCAAAGCTGAAAAGGAACTTTGTGAACGGAGTGGTATAGATGACTGCGAGCATCAAATAAAGCGGTATCTCAACGGCTTTTGTAAAATGCCTTTTCCAAGAGGAATCCTCTCGGTCGATGATATAGACGAAGTATGCGAAAAACGCCGCCATTGTGAAGAGCAGAAATGTAAAATACAGCATTGTAGCGATATAGTTCGCCCAAACCGGAACAATGCCGTAATTATTGATAAAGAATGCGGAAAGTATGTTGAAAAATGAACTTACTGCTATGCAGAATGAGCAGGTCACGAACATCTTCTTTTCATAATTCCATTTTGTGACGCTGAGGGACACGGAAACTCCGATTATAAGCGAAACGTAAAGTGCGATGCACTCTGCGGTAACGTTAAACATTGTTCAGCTTCATCTCCTTTGCAGATGTATGCCGCGGATAAATGATTTCATTATTACAGATAAATACCCTATACTATATATAATTATATCAAAGCTTGTCGATAAAGTCAATGAAAGACATAGTATGTAATATAAACCATAGATTATTTTTCTGTTAACAATGCAAATATCTGAAGATATTGAAGCTTTTTTTGTATATTTTTCCGCAAATATCTGTCAAACGGTCACGCTTTTTACGTTTGCAAAAAATGCCCCCGTGATGCAGTGTCACGGGGACGATAGGTTTATTCGGGTTTTGCGGTGTTGAATTTGAATACATCTGCGACCTCGGAAATGGTGACATAAGCTTTAGGGTCGCAGTTCTGTACTATCGTTCTCATTCGTGTTATCTGGAAACGGTTGACAACGATGTAAAGCACGGTCTTGGGTGATTTTGAGTAGTAGCCCTGCGCACCGATAAGTGTTATTCCGCAGCCGAATTCCTCGGAGAGAGCTTTGCTGACCTCGTCGGCTTTATCCGTGATAACAAAAGCTGATTTTGAGCGGTCGATACCCTCAACGATGAAGTCAACGGCTTTGAGTGCGGCGGTATATGCAACGACCGAATAGAGAGGCAGTATCCAGCTTTTGAGGATTATTCCGCAGACTATGTAAAGAATTATGTTGTATCCCATAACGAAAGTTCCTACCGTGATGCCTATACGCTTTGCGAAGATGACAGCCATTATTTCAATGCCGTCCATTGCGCCGCCGAAGCGAATGGCAAGTCCGCTGCCGATGCCCGAGATAAGTCCGCCGAAAAGCGAGCAGAGGAGCAGGTCTGAGCCTGCAAGCGGCGAAACGAAGCTGACATCAATTGGGAGAATGTCTGTTATCAGCCACGCGGAAAGCGAATATATCATAACAGCGTATATCGCAGACGCGGTGAAAGCGATACCCTGTTTTTTCATGCCGTAGAGAAAAAGCGGAACGTTCAGGATTATAAGGAAAAACGAGAGCGAGAGCGGCGTTATGCCCGAAAGCAGTATCGAAGTGCCTGAAATTCCGCTGTCGTAGAGATTCACGGGGGCAAGGAACATCGTTATTCCAATGGCGTTTATGATTCCTGCGGCGGTAAGACCGAGGAATTTTTTTAAGCCGATTTTTTTCAGTTCGTGCAGCAGCTTTTGCATATTGATACCTCCGATTAAAAAAGTTATAATAATTATATCATATTTTCTGCAAAACTTCAATACGCAAAAGCAAATTTACATCAAATTTATTCTGCGGCAAAATTGTTTTGTCTGCTTGACATTATTATTCACAAATGGTATAATAAACGGTAATAAACAACGGCACTTGATCGCCGATAAACTCGGCGGAATTTTAATGTTTGGGGGCAGAAAAATGAAAAGATTCATCAAAATGTTCAGCTCGCTTATGCTTGCGCTTATGATCGCTGTTTCGGCGGTAATTATCCCGTCGGCTGCGGCTTCGGTCAAGCTCAACAAGAAGTCGATAACGCTCATCACGGGTACTTCGACGACATTGAAGCTCACCGGTACGAAAAAGACTGTAAAATGGTCATCGATGGCAGATGACATTGCTACCGTTTCAAGCAAGGGCAAAGTCACGGCAAAGGCAACGGGTTCGACCTACATAGTTGCAAAAGTCGGAAAAAAAAGCTATAAATGCAAGGTCAAGGTCATCAACGGAAAGATCACGGTCGGAAAATCGGACGTTTCGCTCAAATCGAATGAAACTGTCAAGGTGAAGATCAAAGCGCTTGGCGGACACTCGATAGCTGCCGAATCGATGAACGAGAACATCGCGACAGTAAGCTTCAAGGGCTCAAAATGGGACGGCAACATCATCAAGCTGAAAATAACAGGTATTTATGCAGGTGAAACTACCGTAAAGGTTTATTCCAAGAAATATCCGAAATCGGTTTATGCTTACATCAATGTAAATGTTGAAAGTGTAAAGGAAGATGAATTCGCCAAGGTCGCTTCCGCGACCGTATCAAAAGATGAGAGCGACAGTTCGACAGACGGTATGAGCTTTGCCGAAGAGGTGCTATACTACTGCAATATCGAGCGCGAAAAGGCAGGGGTTTCTCCGCTTGCGCTTGATGATACGCTTTGCTCCGCTGCTGCAGTGAGAGCAGAGGAGATCACTGTTTCCTTTGACCACACCCGTCCCGACGGAAGAAAATGCTTCACGGCGATGGACGATATAGGATATTCTTACAGTGCGGGAGGCGAAAACATCGCATGGGGATACCGCACGGCTGAAGAGGTCGTTGACGGCTGGATGCATTCCGCAGGACACAGAGCAAATATCCTCAGCTCGAATTTCAATCGCCTTGGAGTTGGAAAATCGGGAACTTACTGGGTGCAGATGTTCGCATATTCAAACTAAGCTCTTTGACAGACAGGAGGCTTTTGTATGAACAAAAAATTTGCAAGATCGTTTTTCAGTTTGTTTATGGCGCTTTTGATGGTGCTTTCACTGGCTGTTATTCCGTCGTCTGCTGCTAAGGTTTCCCTTAACAAAAGCTCTGTTTCAATAGTAAAAGGATATTCCGTTACCCTTAGTGTGAACGGAACGAATAAAAAGGTAACTTGGTCGTCCGATGATACCTCGGTCGCAGATGTTTCAAAAAAAGGCAAAGTAACGGGCAAAGACCTCGGAACAGCTACTATAAGCGCTTCGTTCGGGAAGAGCATTCTTAAATGCAAGGTGACAGTTAAGGCAGGCAGCGTTTCCACTAACGGAAACAAGCTTTCGGTCGAGGTAGGCAAGACAGAACCTGTATCGGTAAAGGCTGTCGGCATTCACGACCTTGTTGTCAAAAGCTCTGACGAATCCATAGCAAAGGCGACTCTTTCGGGCAGCTTTACCGGCAATATCACCTCGGTAAATGTCAAGGGCGTTTCCGACGGAACAACTAAGATCAAAATATACGCAAAGGGTTACGAAAAGAGCATATATAAATATATCGAAGTAAAGGTCGGAAAGGGCAAACCGACGGAAACGGTATCTTCATTGGGAATTACGGTTTCCGCAGATTCCGTTGAGGTCAACGAGAACCTTACAGCAAAGCTGACGGTAAAGGCTTCGTCCGAGATCTTGAAAAAGGTCACTATCGTTTCCACTGCAAAGTATAATTTTGATATTGATACGAAATATGATCTTGAAAAGGGTACAGCCAATATAACGATCAGCGGTTATGCTGAGGGCGACGGAAATCTCCGCATCTTCGATTCGAATGACGAGAGTGTGGATATTTTTATTCCCGTAACGGTAACGAATAATGCCTATGACGTTGTTGTATGGAACAGAGAGCCGAAAAAGCGCGTTTCAACAGATGTCATTTATGTGGCTAACAGCGGATACACGAAGTATTATGTTCTCGAACCGCAGGACGGCGACTCTGCTCACGCTGAATCGCTTCTCGCAAAGCATACTGAGAAATACGAATACTGGACGGTTTATGAAAACAGACCGAAAAAGGAACTTTCGACCGACGTTATCCTTTCCAAGAGTGAAAAGCTGAACGGCAAAAAGGTTACAAGATATCTTCTTGTGGAACAGGATTATGACGAAGCATATTCCAACTCCGTATTCGGACAGTATTTCGGCGTTTATGACTATTATAAAGTATATGCGACAAAGCCTGCCGCTGCAAAGTACGGCGACAGCAGCGCTATGTTTGAATATGATATAGAAACCAATGGCAAAAAGGAAAAGGAAATAAGGTATATCCTCGCCGATGGCAGTGTTGATGAGTTCCGTCTTGACAAAGTATGGAGAGCTTACACGAAAAAATACAATATAAATACTTGGAAAAGAGTATATTGATAATGTAACCATATTGTAATTCTATTGTATTTCCTTTTTAATTGACTTTTATTATCTCCGGTGGTAAAATAGACTTAAAGTAAGATCCCACAATAAAAATAATACAGGAGGTATGGATTATGAGTAAAAACTTTTTTAAATCATTCCTTAGCACACTCCTTGCTCTTATGATGATAGTAACAGTTGCGGCTGTTCCTTCATCGGCAGCTACGGCAAAACTCAGCAAGTCGTCTATCTCGCTCACAAAGGGCTATTCGACAACTCTTTCCGTAAGCGGCACAACAAGCAGCGTTACATGGACAACGGGCAACAAGAGCGTTGCTACCGTTTCAAGCAAGGGTAAGGTAGTAGGCAAAAAGGTCGGTTCGACCTACATTTACGCAAAGGTAAATTCTTCTACACTCAAATGTAAAGTCACTGTTGTTGCAGGCAAGATAGCTGTCGGACAAAGCAGCGTTGAACTTGAACCGGGCGACACGACAAAGGTTCGCATCAAGGCTCTCGGAACACACAGCCTTTCCGTAAGCACTACTGACAGATCGGTAGTAAAAGCTTCATGGTCAGGCGCGAAGTTCAGCGGAAATTACATCAATCTCACTCTTACAGCTGTTGGCTCGGGTTCTGCAAGAGTAAAGGTATATGCAAAGAATTACCCCAAGTCTATCTACAAGTACATTGATGTTGATGTTATCGGCGAAGATGATGATGATGATGATGATATCATCGACGACGATGACAGCGGCAGTGGCAATACGACAACAAGCGGAAAGATCCAGTCGAGCGTTTCATCGATAAGCGTTGCTGAGGGCGCTACACAGTCGTTCACAGTATATGCTTCTTCAGCAAGCGTTCTTTCCAGCCTTAAAGTAAATTCTTCGAGCTTCTTCGGCTTTGGCGTAAAGACAACGACTGACACTGCGAGAAATGCACTCGTTATCACGGTTTACGGTTACAGTGCAGAAACAGGCACTATCAAGGTATATTCGACAGCTGACAGCAAGCTTTCTGTAACTATCCCGGTAACTGTAACGGCTGACGCACAGTATTACAAGCTCCTCACAGTAAAGCCAACAACAAAGATACTCCAGACCGATATGGTCATTGCATTCCAGAACGGAACAACATCTTACTATATGCTCGTTCCTTACGGATATGACCCTGCTTACGCAAACTCCGTTGCGGCAAAGTCGCTCAATTCTTACAGCTACAACCTTGTTTACGATACAACACCTCAGAAAAAGCTCGCAAACGATCAGGTAGTATCTAAGAATGTTGTTTTCAACGGAACAACACAGGCAAGATATGTTCTCGCACCTTACGGCTATGACAGTGCGTTCGTTGACACGGTATTCGCAAAGTATTCGGGAATCTATGATTACTATACCGTTTACACAGAAAAGCCAACATTACATATATTCTCAGACGAGATCCTTTCATGGACAATAACCAAGTCCAATGCAGCTACAGGCAAGGCAGAAACGTCCTCAAGATATATGCTTGTTCCTTTCGGATATGACGAAACAAAGGCAAATGACATCAAGACCAAGGATATGAACACGAATATAAGCGCTGCCGCATACACTGTTTACAGCACACTTCCAACTGTTGATCCTATCAGCTACAAGGTAATTCAGTGGGTAAAGGGCACAAATGAGAACAGATATATGATAGTTCCGACAACAGGCTGCGACTATGTAAAGAGAAATGATATCGTCCGCAAGGATGTTGGATATTTCAGCTACTATGTTGCATACTCCGAAAGACCGACTATCACAAACACTGACACACAGGCAGTTTACTCACTCACACTCCAGGATTCAGACGGAAGATTGATCGATGTTTATATTCTCTACAATCCAAAGGATTCTGACTATCAGACAAAGATCAACGCTGCTATCGGCGCAACATCTGCATACATCGGTGTTCGTCAGGGTTCGATAAAGTAAAACAATACGGGCGTTCCGAAAGGGACGCCCTTTTGCTTTTTATTTGATGAGACATGCTTATTTGCGTTCTTTTTTTAAAGCGTACCTTTTTTGTGAATTTTTATGATTTGCTATTGACTTAATGCTTTCTATATGATATAATGTAGAAAACTTATCAAGAGTGGCGGAGGAACTGGTCCTGTGAAGCCCGGCAACCTAATTGCAGAAGTTATTCTGACAGGAAAGGTGCTAAATCCTGCGGTATGATCCGAGAGATGAGTAAGATTTGTCTTTAACGTCTGCGCTTGAAAAGTTTTTCAGGTGCTTTTTTTATTTTTATAAGGAGGAATTTAAATGTCAAAGAAGTTTTTTACATCGGAATCCGTAACTGAAGGTCATCCCGACAAAATATGCGACCAGATCTCGGATGCCGTTCTCGATGCTATCCTTAAAGAAGACCCAATGGGCAGAGTTGCCTGCGAAACAGCCACAACAACAGGTATGATACTCTGTATGGGCGAAATTTCCACAAACTGCTATGTTGATATCCCGAAGATCGCACGTCAGGTCGTTATCGATATCGGTTATGACCGCGCAAAGTTCGGTTTTGACGGTCATACCTGCTCCGTTCTCACAGCTATCGATGAGCAGTCAGCAGATATCGCACTCGGCGTTGATGAAGCTCTCGAACATAAGCAGGGCGAAAAGTCCGACCGTTTTATGACGGGTGCGGGTGACCAGGGTATGATGTTCGGATTTGCCTGCAACGAAACACCCGAACTTATGCCTATGCCTATCTCACTTGCACATAAGCTTGCAAAGAGATTGACCGAGGTAAGAAAGAACGGAACAATCCCTTATCTTCGCCCAGACGGAAAAACTCAGGTAACCGTTGAGTATGACGACAGCAAGCCTGTTCGTGTAGATACAGTTGTTGTTTCCACACAGCATTCCGAGGCAGTTACACTCGAACAGATCCGTGCCGATATCATTGAAAAGGTTATAAAGCCGATCATTCCTGCAGAACTCCTCGTTGATACAAAGTATTATGTAAATCCGACAGGACGCTTCGTTATCGGCGGACCTCAGGGCGACAGCGGTCTTACGGGCAGAAAGATCATCGTCGATACCTACGGCGGATATTCCCGTCACGGCGGCGGAGCTTTCAGCGGCAAAGACCCGACAAAGGTTGACAGAAGTGCAGCTTACGCAGCAAGATATGTCGCAAAGAATATCGTAGCAGCAGGACTTGCCGATAAGTGCGAGATCGAGATAGCTTATGCCATAGGCAAGGCTGAACCTGTTTCCGTACTCGTTGACAGCTTTGGTACGGGTAAGGTTTCCGACGATAAGCTTTCCGAAGCTGTAAGCAAGGTGTTTGACCTCCGTCCGGCAGCAATAATCGAAGCACTCGACCTCCGTAAACCGCAGTACAGACAGCTCGCTGCATACGGACACATGGGAAGAGAAGACCTCGGTGTAGCATGGGAAAAGACTGACAAGGTTGAAGAACTCAAGGCGGCAGTTAAGTAAAAAATTATGGCAAAGCTTTGATGAAAAAGCATAACAGCCAACAAATCTAAAGGCACGGTTCACATGAAAAAGGCAAACCCGAAAAATGTGAACCGCGCCTTTCTGTTTTTTTGCGGAAATCGCAATGTGAATGGTGATATAATATCTCAAAAAAATTTTCTGTATGGTCGAATTATGCACCCGCATTATGGTTTCCTCCAAAATTTGCACACTATAATAATTACGCATTTAAGAACCTGTCTTCATAAGCATATGCACACGTCTTTTCGGCAAATTTTGCTGCATACTGCGTTAAAAATCCTTGCCGTGCGGCAGCACGCCTGCGGATTTTTGCCTTGTCTGCAACAAAATTATGCTCGAAAATCCGCATACATTTCTTATGAAGACAGGTTCTAAATAATTCCGGTAAGTATATCCTCAATTTTTCTTCTATCGGTTGACAAAATTTAAGCGGAATGGTAAAATTATTATAACTATAAAACAAAAGGGGAGTGCCGATGAAAAAAAGAATACAAAACGCTTCGGCGCTCCTGCTTTGCGCGGCATTGCTTGGCACTTTGACGCTTTCGGCTTGCTCGAAAAACAACACGGGAGCGGCTGAAGATGAAGTCACGGCTGATACAAGCATTGTAAGCACTGTTTCTACGAGCATAACCGAAACAACGTCTGCCGAAACGGAAGAAATGACATCCGAAACGCCGGAAACGACTTTGCAGACCTCCTCCGAAACAAAAAACGAAACGGAAACAGCTTCGGAAAGCGAAATCGAGGAAACACCTGCCGAAAACGCAGAAGAAACAGCCGAAAATACAGCTGTTACAACATCTGCGCCGATCTTGACCGAGGAAACCTCGACTTTTTCCGGAAACGCGGAAAAAACGGAAACAAATGCCGCTCCGAAAGCATATATCAAGCCGTATGTGATAAAAATGCCGTCGGCGAACGGCAAAAAAACCGAAAAAACGGGCACTGCCCTCATCGACTACAGCAACGCCGACGACGGCTACATCGCCGCAGCTTACAGCGGCAAGAGTGAAAAGGCTAAGCTTCGTGTTCTATGCGGAAAAACGCAGTACGACCATGACCTTTCGGGCGGCGGAACAACGGAATTCTTTCCGCTTATGGGCAGTGGAAGCTACACGGTAAGAGTGTATGAACAGCTTTCGGGAAAAAGCTACTCGCTCGCGGCGGAGGCTTCGTTCGATGTAAAAATAAAGAGTGAAACGGAGATGTATCTTTACCCGAACAAATACTCCGACTTCGACAAAAACTCCGACTGCGTGAAAAAAGCTTCACAGCTTTGTTCGGACAAAAGCGACACAGTGGATAAGATCGCCGCAATATTCGGCTATGTCACGGATAATATTTCCTACGACAAGGAGCTTGCGAAAAAGGTCACGAACGGACTTACGGGCTACACTCCCGACCCGGACCGAACGCTGAAAAACGGCAAGGGGATATGCTTCGACTATGCTTCGCTGATGACGGCGATGTGCCGCTCGCAGGGGATACCCTCGCGCATCGTTGTCGGCTACGCAAAGGAGAACATCTATCACGCTTGGAACGAAATTTACACGGAGGAAACGGGTTGGATAACGCCCGAACTTTTTCTGAAAAATAAAGGCTACAACATTGCCGATGCGACATTCTATTCGGGACAAAAGGACAAAAAGAAGATCGGGGAATATATCTCCGACAGCAGCAACTATTCCGCAATGTACAGATATTGAGAGGAAAAATATATGAAACAGAAACCGCTTACAAATGAAGAGGTCGCGTATTTCTGCGAGCAGCTCGGAATGATGATCGAAGCAGGAATTCCGCTTGCGGACGGACTTGAAGCGCTGGCGCAGGAGGCTGACGATCAGCGGCTCAAAGAGGTCGCCGAGCAGCTTTGCACCGCGATGAACGAGGATATCACGCTTGCGGCGGCTATGGAAAGGTCGGGCATTTTTCCCGATTACGCCGTGAAAACCGTCAAGATAGGTCTTGTAACGGGACGGCTTGAAAACACGCTGAAAGGACTTTCGGAATATTACGAAAAGCGCGCAGACATACGAAGTACGGTGACGAGTGCGTTTTCCCACCCTTTGCTCCTGCTTGCGATGATGACAGTCGTTGTCATTGTAATGGTGGTGAAGATAATCCCGATGTTCCGCGATATCTTCTTCCGCTTTGATGAAAGTGCGGCTGCGGCGGCTGAGAGCAGCGTTGATTTCGCGTATAAGCTTGGTATCGTGCTTATGATAGTGCTGCTGGAGGTGCTTGTAATTGCGGCCGTGACGGCTCTTCTGTCGGCTTTTCCAAAGACGAGAAAAGCACTTTACGGTGCAGGCTCGAATTTTATTTTTACGAGAAAAATTTCCGAAGCAGTGGCAATGGCTGATGTGACGAGCGCGCTTTGCATGATGGCTGAGTGTGGTATCTCGCCCGAGGAGTCGCTTGAACTTGCGAAAGGGCTGACGGGCAACAAGCGTATTTCTGCGAGATTAGACGAGTGCGAAAAGCTTGTGTTGGAGGGTGAAGGCTTCGCTGACGCTGTGAAAAAATCGGGACTTCTGAACCCTATGGACTCACATTCGCTTCGTTCGGCTTACAAGGCAGGAACATTTGAAACGGCTTGGCGTAAGATAAGCGAACGCTGTCAGAACGAGTGCGACCGCCGAATTTACGGCGCTGTTTCGCTCATCGAGCCGATAATGATAGGAATTATCGCGGTGATGATAGGCTCACTGCTGCTTGCGGTAATGCTGCCGATGACGGATATAATTTCTTCGCTTGGATAAGGAGCTTTTTATGAGAAAAAGCAGGACGGGCAACCCCGTAAAAATGTATATTGTTTCTACTGTTCTTTTTACATTAATAATAGTATGGTTTTTAGTTTCGGTGGGAAATGCGGATAAAGCTGCCCGTGAGAAGCAGTGCAGCTCGGTAGAGGACGAGATAATGAACGGCGCTGTGCTTTGCTACTCGATAGAGGGCGAATATCCGCCGAACCTTTCCTACCTTGAAGAAAACTATGGGATAACCGTGAACAGCGATAAATACATCGTCGGCTATGACTATTTCGGGGCGAATATACGCCCGACGATAACGGTCGTTGAGAGGGAATAATTATGATAAGACCACAGACAAGGCGGCTTGCGGAAACGGTAAGCTCCGCCGCAGGAATGACGCTGTTCCTTATTTTTGCGGTCTGCTGCCTGATAATGATAACGGTTGCAGCTTCTGCATACAAGCGCATAAACGACAGCTACGGCACAGTGTTCAACTCGACTGCGGCGGTGAGATATGTTTCCAATAAGATTCATGCCTGCGAAAGCGCCGAACTCCTTTCGGACAAGGAACTGCTGATAAAAAACAGCGGTTTTTCAACGCTGATATATGTGCGTGACGGAGTGCTGTATGAGCGGCTTTTTCCCGAAGATGCGGAGATAAAGGCAGAGAGCGGCGAGCAGCTTTTCACGGTCGGGGACTTCTCAGTCAAAATGGACGGTGAACTGCTGGCAATCAGCGTTCGCAGTGAAAACGGTGAATCTTTCCGAACACTTTGCAGGATAAAATGATAAAGAAAAGAGGTGCGGTATGAGCGTAAAAAAGAAAACACCAAACACCCCGTTTGGTCTGTTTTATATTGAAATGATAATCGTGCTGTTCTTCTTTATGGTTGCTTCTGCCGTGATCCTCAGAGCTTTTGCGGCGGCGGACAACATTTCAAAGGAGAGCGATATGCTCGGACATATCAGCCTTTGCAGTCAGACGGCGGCGGAGAGCTTTGCACTTTCGGGCGATGCTTCCGAAGCGGTAAAAGCAGCATTCGGCGCAGACGTTGGCGATGAGGCTGTCACGGTGATACCGCTTGACGAAAACTGCACCTATTCAGTATACGGCAGCTACGAAGCAGTGGTGAATGTTCGTGAAGAAGAGCTTGTTCCCGTAATGGAGATAAGTTTTCGTAAAAAGGGCGGCGAAGAGCTGTACAATATTCGCTTTGCGGGACGTTCGGAGGGCCTGATGTGATGAAAAACGAGAAAAACAGGCTGCCGAGCGGCATCGGAACGGGTTATCTTTCGATAATGATGATATTCGTTGTGCTGATAATGGCTCTGCTGGCGGCACTTTCGCTTTCGGCGGCAAAAAAGGAGCATAACTACAGCCTTAAAGGTGCGGAGTACACGGCGGCTTACTATGAAGCTGCTCTAAAGGCACAGCAGACGGCGGCGAGGTACAAGGCTTTATCGGACGAATATTTCAGTCCGGGTGAACCCGAATTTTTAGCTTTGCTTGAAGAAGAAAATGCTGAATACACACTAACGCCGAACGGCGTAGAGATAAGCTTTTCCACTCCCGTCAACGACAGGCAGGAGATACTTATGAAAATTTCGATACATGACGGTCAATACGAGATAACAAGCAGCAGGACAGTTCCCTCGGGCGGTGAGGAAGAAACGGACGGCTTCACGCTTTGGGACGGAGATCTTTTTTCGGAGGAATAATATGGTTATTGAAAAGGTTCTTACAGAAGCGGTCGGAAGAAATGCTTCCGATATATTTCTTGTTTCGGGCGCGGCTCTGGCGTTCAAGATAGACGGAAAGATCGTTTCCGCAGGCGGTGATGTTCTTATGCCCGAGGACACAAAGGACGCTGTTATGCAGATTTTCCGCATTGCGCATATTGAGATAAACAGTCCCGACGACCTCAGGAACGAGATGGATTTTTCCTTTTCAATAAAGGGAACAGGCAGATTCAGAGCGAACATTTACCACCAGAGAGGTTCGTTCTCGGCGGTGCTGCGCTGCGTTCCGTTTGAACTTCCCGATGCGGAGAAGCTTCACATTCCCGAAAGTGTAATGGAACTTACCGAGAACAAGAGCGGCATTGTGCTTGTAACGGGTGCGGCAGGAAATGGTAAGTCCACAACGCTCTCGTGTATGATAGAAAAGATCAACTCCACGCGTTCGGGGCATATAATTACAATAGAAGACCCTATCGAGTTTTTGTATAAGCACGAAAAATGCATCGTAAGCCAGCGTGAGATAGGCATTGACACGGAAAGCTACGTTGACGCGCTCCGTGCGGCACTTCGCCAAGCACCGAATGTTATACTTGTCGGTGAAATGCGTGATTTTGAAACGATAAATATTGCAATGACGGCTGCGGAAACGGGTCAGCTTGTGCTTTCGACGCTCCACACGAACGGTGCAGCGAACACGATAGACCGTATCATCGACGTTTTCCCGACGAATCAGCAGCATCAGATACGAATTCAGCTTTCAATGGTGCTTCGCGCGGTCGTTACGCAGCAGCTTGTGCCGTCGGTAAGCGGCGAGCTTGTTCCTGCGTTCGAGATAATGAAGGTGAACAGTGCGGTCAAGACGATGATACGCGAGCAGAAAACTCACCAGATAGATACCGTTCTCCAGTCCGAACCCGATATGCAGACAATGGACAGTGCGCTGATGAAACTGTTCACGGACGGCGTTATCTCGGCAGAAACAGCGGTCGAATATGCGTTCAATCAGGATATTATGGCGAAGAGAGTTCGCAGATAAAAAATATACAATTATGGTAAGATTTTAAGAAAAATCTCTTGACAATTGTATATGTATATGTTAAAATAGCCTAAACAAAACATATATACTTGTATAAATTTTCTCAGCATACATTAAAGCAAACGTCATTTATAAAGGTATTCGGAGGTATTTGTATGTTTGCAGATAAGAATTCTAAGACAAAAGCAATAATGAGATCGGTCGCTTCACTCGCTTTTGCGGCAAGCCTTTTTGCAGGCGGTTCAGCTGCTCAGGCTAATGCTGCCGAAGTTGAAGATGCTGCGGGTTCGGCATACCATGTTGACAGCAACAGCGACGGCATCGGCGAAGTTGAAAACGGCGATTCTGACAAGAATAATGATACCACAAGAGGTATACATACAAACGAAAACGCACAGCTTAGCATGCAGTCTGCTGCCAAGGTCGTTTCCGCTCTCGGTGATGCAGGCGGATACAATGTTTTCGTAAAGGGTAATTACACGAATCATCACGGAAATGTCGATATCGGAAACGGCGCTAACAGAGGAAATATCGCTGTCGGCGGAGATGTAAAACTCGCAGGAAACTGCATTGCGGGAACTGCTGTAGTCGGCGGAACTGTCGCCGGCTCGTTCGATAACGGATATTCCGACAATTCGGATAATGCTGTTGACTTTGATTCGACATTCAAGCAGCTTGAACAGACCTCCAAGAACCTTGCCAGCCTTGCTCCGAACGGAGAGGTTTCGGTCGGCGGCTGGTCTGCTGAGCTTGTATTTACAGGTTCTGACCCTGACTTGAATATTTTCACGCTCACAGTAGATGAATATAATGCACTTCGCGGCGGCAATACGCAGCTTTGCTTCAAATTCAATGTTCCCGAGGGTTCAAAGTGCCTTATCAACATTGTTGGCGAAGGAAGTGTAAGCCTCAACAACAATGCTCAGTCCAAGATCAACGGCAATGATATTACAAACGGCAGCGAGAACAATAAGGATATCATCTTCAACGTTCCCGATGCTGAAAATGTTGAGATCGGACGCAATATGGGCTCGCTCCTTGCTGTAAATGCCGATGTTACAAACGGCTCGAACGGTGCAGGCGACCATTTTGAGGGAACTCTTATATGCAAGAATTACGAGGGCTACAACGAGTTTGGCGCAACCCCCGTTGATGAAGAAATTATAAATGAAGTTGTTCCGGCAACACCAACTTCACCCGATGACGGCGACGAAGATAACGGCAGCGAAGACGGCGATGATGGTGATGATGACGGCGACGAAGATGGTGACGGCGGCGACGGAGATGACGGTGATGAAGATCCTGATAAGCCGACTGACCCTGATCAGCCAACAAATCCCGATCAGCCGAGCAACCCTGACCAGCCAACAAATCCTGATCAGCCGAGCAATCCTGACCAGCCAACAAATCCTGATCAGCCGAGCAATCCTGACCAGCCGACGAACCCTGACCAGCCAAGCAATCCTGATCAGCCGACAAATCCTGATCAGCCAACAAATCCTGATCAGCCGTCTAACCCTGATCAGCCGAGCAATCCTGATCAGCCGTCTAACCCTGACCAGCCAACAAATCCTGATCAGCCAAGCAATCCCGATCAGCCGTCTAACCCTGATCAGCCAAGCAACCCTGACCAGCCAACAAATCCTGATCAGCCAAGCAATCCTGACCAGCCAAGCAACCCTGACCAGCCAACAAATCCTGATCAGCCGTCTAACCCTGATCAGCCGAGCAACCCTGATCGGCCGTCTAACCCTGATCAGCCGAGCAATCCTGATCAGCCGTCTAATCCTGATCAGCCAACAAACCCTGTTCAGCCAACAAACCCTGTTCAGCCAAGCAATCCTGATCAGCCAACAAATCCCGATCAGCCGTCTAACCCTGATCAGCCGAGCAATCCTGATCAGCCAACAAACCCTGTTCAGCCAAGCAACCCGGATCAGCCGACAAACCCTGTTCAGCCGAGCAACCCCGATCAGCCAAGCAATCCTGTTCAGCCAACGAATCCTAATGCACCGTCTATACCAAGCACACCAACAACACCGGATGTACCTACAACTCCTGTTGTTCCGTCTGAACCATCTGCGCCAAGCACACCTATGATGCCAAGCATTGAAGTTCCGACTATTCCCGATATAGAGGACGAAATTCCTGTAACTCCCGATGTGCCTGTTGAAGAGGAAGCACCTGAAACACCCGATGTTCCCGATGAAACTTCCGATGATTTCTCGGTAGTTGAATTCGATGACCCCGATGTTCCGCTTGCTGATACTCCTTTTGATGATGACGATGACACACCTGAAACGGATTCCAACACATCTAACCCCAAAACGGGTCAGGACACAACCGCTTACGGTGTAACTGCCGCAGCTGCAATGGCTTCTTTCCTTGCTCTCCTTTATGCAAGCAAGGCTCGCCGTGAAGCTGAAAAGAACAACTAAAATTTTAACGGCTCTGCGGAAATTCTTCGCAGAGCCGTTTTATCGGACATAATAAAACCGTGATATGCAAACAAATAGCATATCACGGTTTTGCTGTTATTTTTCGCAATTTTTTCTGTAGGCGAGGTAGCTTTCGAGGATAATCACGGCGGCAACGGCGTCAACGACTGCCTTGCGCTTCTTTCCGCGGACGTTGGTTTCGTTCAGGTAGCCGTGTGCGGTTATCGTTGTGCGGCGTTCGTCCCACATTTTATGCTCAATGCCCGAAAGTTCGGAAACAAGCTTGCCGAATTCGGCGCATTTTTCGGCACGAGAACCCTCGCTTCCGTCCATATTTCTCGGCAAGCCCACTATTATAAGCTCGGCTTGCTCTTTTTTGGCGAGTTCTGCGACCTTTGCGGCACATTTTTCGGGGTTGTATTCGTTTATGACGGTCAGCGGCGAGGCGAGAAATTCGCTCTTGTCGCAGACGGCTATTCCCGTGCGCGCATCGCCGTAGTCAACTGCAAGTATTCTCATTATTTCGATTCCTTTTCATCGTATTTGCTCCAGTGCGAAAATGCGAGGGTCGAAGCCTCGGGCGGAAGATGTGAGCTGTCGTTTTTGAAGATTATTTTCGGGCGAAGTGCTTCGTCATATTCGATGAGCGAAACTGCGGTATTATCCGACCAGCCAACATCGCCGAGCCTATCCGCTGAGCCGAACTCGGCATACGAAAGATAGTTGCGAAGAGCACAGCCATGCGAAACGACAACTACCGTCTTGTCCTCATTTTCGCGGACAATGCTGTTAACGGCTTTTATCATTCGTTCATAGACCTCGGACATTCGCTCGCTGCCCTCGACATAGAAGTTTTTCATATCGTTTTTCCAGAGATTATGCTCGGCAGGATATTTTTTCTCGATATCCGTCCATAACATTCCCTCCCATACGCCGCCGTGGATCTCAATGATGTCCTCACGCTCGATTATGGGAAGTCTGAGCCGTGAATTTATGGCATTTGCGGTCGCCATTGCCCGTTTGAGCGGACTGGAATAAATGGCATCATAATCTATCGTTTCAAAGCGTTTAGCGAGGTATTCGAGCTGAATTTTGCCCTTTTCGCTGATATCGCAGTCAATTCTGCCCTGAAAAAATTCCTTGACGTTGCCCTCCGCTTCGGCGTGGCGGACAAAATATACTTTTGTCATAGTTTCGTATCATTTCCTTTCTAAGGAAACGCTGATTAATACGTTTTTGCCATTTTTCAAAATGTTTATGTC
>OLGB01000456.1_pt1 | contig 58901 bp, 48 predicted proteins | sample 1605691 | NCBI WGS metagenome assembly OLGB01 (sample SAMEA3888925, study PRJEB22519) | human gut metagenome | biome: human gut; feature: human-associated habitat; material: faeces | place: Denmark | collected 2010
AGCCGACCTTCGGGCCGTCCGGGATGCACGAGCGCTTGAACTGCTGCTGGAAGAAGCGGCGGCAGAAGGTCTTGAGCCAGTGGCGGATGGTCTCGTCGTCATATTTCCCTGCATAGGCATATTTCGCCATCCGGAAGAGCTTGCGCGGGCGCGTGCCGAAGCGGAGCGTATGGTACAGGAAGAAATCATGCAGCTCGTAGGGGCCGACAAGGTCCTCCGTCTTCTGCGCGATCTGGCCGTTCTCGTCCGCGGGCAGAAGCTCCGGGGAGACCGGCGTGTCGAGAATGTCCAGCAGGACCGCCTGCAGGGCGGGCGCGCTGCTCGCTGCCTCATACTGCACGATGTAGCGCACGAGCGTCTTCGGCACCGAGCAGTTGACGGCGTACATGGACATATGGTCGCCGTTGTAGGTCGCCCAGCCGAGCGCGAGCTCCGACAGGTCGCCGGTGCCGATCACGAGGCCGCCGGACTGGTTGGCAATGTCCATCAGCACCTGCGTGCGCTCGCGCGCCTGGCAGTTTTCATAGGTCACGTCGTGCACCGATTCGTCATGGCCGATGTCGGCGAAGTGCTGCCGGACGGCGGCGGTGATGTTGACCTCCTGCACGCTGACGCCCAGCTCCTCGCAGAGCTTCACGGCATTGGACTTCGTGCGCTTCGTGGTGCCGAAGCAGGGCATCGTGACGCACTGGATCTGCTTCCGGCTGCGCCCGCAGAGGTCGAACGCGCGCACGCACACGAGAAGCGCGAGCGTGCTGTCGAGCCCGCCGGAAATACCGAGTACGACAGTCTTCGCGTGCGTATGCTCGATCCGCTTTTTAAGGCCCTGCGACTGGATGCGCAGAATCGCCTCCGCACGGGCGCGGAGCTGGTCGTCATAGGGCGGGACGAAGGGATTGGGCGCGACAGGCCGCGTCAGCTGTGTCTGGCGCAGGGGCTGGTGGAAGACAATCTGCCGCAGGCCGGGGACGGCGTCATAGCTCGTGGTGCGATGCCGCTCGTGCATGAGCCGCTGCACGTCGATCTCGGTGATCGTCAGCTCAGCGTCGGCAAACGGCTCGTTTTCCGCGAGGATGGTGCCGTTTTCCGCGATCAGATGGTGGCGGGAGAAGACCATGTCCTGCGTGGATTCCGTCGGGGAGGCGCTGCAGTAGATATAGCCGCAGGCCAGCCGCGCGGACGTCGCGCTGACCAGCATCCGGCGGTAGTCCGCCTTGCCGATCACCTCGTCCGAGGCGGACAGGTTGGCAATGATGGCCGCGCCGCCGGCCGTGAGGCGGGTCGACGGCGGGCACGGGACCCAGAGGTCCTCGCACAGCTCGACGCCGAAGGTATAGTCCGGCAGCTCCGCGCAGGCAAAAAGCAGATCCGTGCCGAACGGCACGCTCTGGCCGCAGAGCGTCAGGTCGTAGATGTTTCCGCCGAGCACCGACGCGGAAGAAAACTGCCGCTGCTCGTAAAATTCGCCGTAGTTCGGCAGGTACGTCTTCGGCACCACGCCGAGGAGCCTGCCCGCGTGGACGACCGCCGCGCAGTTATAGAGCTTGCCGCCGAAGCGCAGCGGCAGACCCACGGTGAAGACCGTGGAAAGCGCCGCCGTCTGCTCAAGAATGCGGGCAAGCGCCGGCTCCACCGCGCCGAGCAGGCAGTCGGAGAAAAACAGATCGCCGCAGGTGTAGCCGGTCAGGCACAGCTCCGGCAGCGTCAGCAGGTCGACGCCGGCCGCGTCCGCCTGCCGCACGCGCGCGAGGATCGTATCAGTATTGGTCTGCACATCCGCGACCTGCACATCGATCGTCCCGGCCGCAGTCTTGATAAACCCATCAGTCATGAATCTCTGCTCCTGATTCTTTGATATACCTATACGATACACGCTTTCGGACGAATTATCAAGAAAAACCTGCGGTTTCGTCCGCCCTGCCGCTGTACGTATCTTTGTTTTATACCGTCCAGTGGTTTGCTTGGGTGAGGCGGTCCAGGATGAGGGAGGCGGCGGTGACGGCGTCTTCGATGGTCAGGTAGTGCGGGGCGCTTTCGTCCAGCAGGAGACGGCCGGAGGCGGGAAATTCCTCGTCCGCGAACCAGATCTTCAGCCACATGGGATAGCGCGGGGCAAAGTCGAAGCGTGCGCAGAAGTCCGCATTGGAGGGCAGAAGCTCCGCGCCGAGTGCTTTGCAGCGCTGCGTCAGTTCCTCCGGCGGCAGTACGCCGAGGTCGCGCCGGACGATCAGCTCCGCATTGCGGTCGAGGCCGCTGCCGCGCACGAGGCCGTCTTTGTACTGGGAAAGTGTGATGGTCCGGCCGGTCGGCGGTGTGCCGTCGGCCAGATCGAGCAGGTGCAGCAGCGTCAGCGCGTGCCAGTTGGAGAGCGGCGGCTCGATCGTGCAGTCCGGCAGGCGGACGGTGACCGTCTGCCCCAGCGTCGGGACCTGAAACGCGCCGTCAGCGTACCGCACGCCGGCTTTTTCCGCAATGTCCTCCGGCGCGTGCCGCGCCAGTCGCGCTCGCGCGACGGCGAGCATGCTTTCAAATTGACGATGTTCCATGCACTCACCTCGCCGCCATCTTAGCATGCCGCAGGCGTTTTTTCAATCGCGGCGGGACAAAACCGGAAATCGTGTAGAACCATAATCGAGAAGCCCGCACGGGCAAACAAAAATGAAAAGGAGATCAAAGCAATGGAAATGAATATCGGCGACATGGTCGCTGCGATGGCGGCGAGGAACGAGGCGTTCCGCGGGAACGAGCAGGTCCCGGAGAAGGTCGAGACATACAATAAACTGAAAGAACATGCGGCGGCGATCGGGAAGGTTCTGCGCGCGCCCTGGTACGCGGACGATCTGGAACTGCGGGAGCAGAACACCTTCGTCTATATCGACTTCCCGCTCCCGGTCAACATTTTGAACGACAGCATCCGCGGGCGGATCGCGGAAATGGTCCGGCTGGCGGACATGGTGACGCTCGCCGAGGTCCGTGGGCGGCTGCGTATGACCTTCACGGTCGCAAGGGTCTGGAAGGAGTGAATAAGCAGGCAGATGTCTCTGACCGGCAAAAACTGTGGTATTCTTGTGAAAAAGCTGGTATAATGGATACAGGAGGCTGAGCAGATGGGACAGTACGAAAATCTGCTGTTTGCGCTCATGAGCGGCGCGAAAGGCCGGAACTTTCAATTTCAGATCTGCGGCTGATCCTCGATCGGCTCGGCTTCGACTGCCGGGTCCTCGGAGATCATTTCATTTACACGCGAAACGACATCGAGGAGATCATCAACATTCAGCCGGTCGGCACCTTTATTGCGGAGATCCCGGAGCTGTCCGGATGCATGGCAGACGGCAAGACCATGACAGAGGCGCTGCACAACGTCCAGATCGTAGCGCAGGAATGGATTGAGACCGCACGGGAGTTGGGACGGGAGATTCCCGTGCCGAAGGGCCGTCTGCAATACGCATAAATCGTCAAAAAAGCAAGCACTCCGCCGATCGCGGCGGGGTGCTTGCGTATAAAAGAAAAACCCGGCAATCACATGATTGCCGGGTTTCCTTTGGCAGGGGATGAGGGATTCGAACCCCCGCAAACGGAGTCAGAGTCCGGTGTGCTACCGTTACACAAATCCTCTATATTATACCTGGTGGAGACAACAGGACTCGAACCTGTGACCTCATGCGTGTGAAGCATGCGCTCTAACCAGCTGAGCTATGCCTCCATACCGAAGCAGGGATTATTATACCACGTTTTTCCGGAAAGTCAACCACTTTTTCGGAATTTCCTTATTTCTTTTTGCGCCCCACCAAAAGGTGGGGCGCGGAAAAGCTACCTGTATGGCTGCACGTATCGTTCATGGCTCAGGCTTTGCGGCCGCGCGTGGGCGCCGGAAACAAGACCGAGCATGGCGTAGATCGAAACCACCGAGGAGCCGCCGTAGCTGATCAGCGGGAGGGTCAGGCCGATAACGGGCATAACGCCGATGCACATGCCGGTGTTGATCATCACCTGGAACATCAGCGCGGACGCGGCGCCGTAGCATACCAGACGGCGCATATAGTCCTGGCAGTGCATACCCACATAGATGCACCGGGCGATGATGGCCATTTCCATAATCATGATTGCAAGGCACCCCACGAAGCCCAGCTCCTCGCCCATGGACGAGAAGATATAGTCCGTGTGCTGGGCGAACAGGCTGCCGCTCTGGGTACGGTTGCCGTTGAACAGCCCCTGCCCCGTCAGGCCGCCGCCGGTGAGGGAACGCAGGTTCATCATGGAGTGGTAGCGCTCGTTGATGCCCATGGGGTCGATGGTGTCGTCAACCAGAATCAGAAACCGGTTCTGCTGGTATTCGCCCAGGAACTGCCACAGGATCGGGAACGCCGCCACGATCAGGCCGATGGCCAGGACGAACCACCACAGGCTGACGCCGCCGCCGAAGGCCATGCCGATGAAGATAAACACGAAGATCAGGGAAACGCCCGCGTCGCCGGACAGCACCATGTTCAGTCCCACCAGCAGTCCCAGGTGAAGGCACATGTGCATGACGGACGGCAGACTGGATATCCGGTTCTGGTGCGCCGACATGACCGACGCCATAATAACGACATAGGTGATCTTACAGATCTCGGCGGGCTGAACGCTGATGAAGCCCAGGTCGATCCAGCTTCGGTTGCCGGAGTCGTGGTCGGTTCCCAGAGGGCTTATCAGCATGAGAAGCAGCGCGCAGTTGAAAACCACCATCACCATCCGGTGTTCCGAAAGAAAGTCCAGATCGACGGAGGACACCAGCGCGTACATCATGACGCCCAGACCGGTAGCCGCCAGCTGAATGATAATATATTTGATATTGCCGCCAAACTTGTCGGCGGAAGTGGCGCTGGCAATGAAAACGCAGCCAAAGCCGGATACAATCAGGCACAAAACCAGCAGAAATATGTCGCCTTTTTTCCAAAAATCCTTTAATTCATCAAAAAACCGGCTCAAATAACCGCCTCCTTTCCGCTATGGTTTTTCATTATACCATCCTTCCGGGGAAAAGTAAATAGACGAAATGTGAACGTTGCCTTTCCCGTTGTCCGGGGCATTTCCGTCCGCCGGGGGCGGGCAGGGGATAGCGGCGCAGTAAAACGGGCAGAATCCATAGAACCCAGGAAAAATATTCATCCGGTTTTCATCCGGTTTTACTTGACAAAATGGGAAAATGGTATTATTCTAAGTGGGAATCTGCAAGAATTGGAAACGTTTCAACTTTCCGAAACTGCCGTTTTTCCACCGCCGCAGAGGTGTCTTCCCCCGGAGTTCCTCCGGAGAACCCACGCTCAGACGGATACCGGCAAAAAGTTTCCTGTTTGCCGTTTTCGGGGCGGTTTCAACTGGACATGCTGATCGGAATATGATATACTATCAAAAGTCCGTCTGGAAGGAACCGTATCAATAAGCCATGGCGGCGCGCCCGCTTTAAGAATGGAGAGCTAACATGAACAACAACTGTCTGAACATCCTGAAATGGACGGAGGCACAGCTCAAGTACACCTACGACGTTTCTTTGCAGGAGGCCACCCCTCAGGAGCTGCATGAAGCGCTGGGTCAGGCTGTTATGATGGCCATTTCCGACGATTGGAGCCATTCCAAGAAGACCCGTATGCCCAATCGCAAGGCCTACTACATCTCCGCCGAGTATCTGATCGGCCGTCTGGTGTATTCCAACCTGTTCAACCTGGGCATTCTGGACGAGATGAAGGAACTGTTTGCCGAGCACGGGGTCGACTTGGCGATTCTCGAGGACATCGAGGACGACGCTCTGGGCAACGGCGGCCTTGGCCGTCTGGCGGCCTGCTTCCTGGACAGCGCCGCTTCCACCGATATTCCCCTGTCCGGCTACGGCCTGCGCTACAAGTTCGGCCTGTTCAAGCAGAGCTTTGATGCCGACGGCAGCCAGGTGGAGAACGCCGACGACTGGACGAAGTTCGGCGATCCCTGGTCCTTCCGCCGCTATAACCACACCGTGAAGGTCAAATTCCCCGATCATACCGTTCTGGCCGTTCCCTACGACGTTCCCGTCATCGGCTATGGCACCGAGAACGTGGGCACGCTGCGCCTGTGGCAGTGCGAGGCCGAGGAGGAGCTGGACTTCAACGCCTTCAACAATCAGGACTACCTGCGGGCGCTGGACGCCAAAAACAAGGCCGAGGACATCACCCGCGTCCTGTACCCCAACGACTCCACCTGGGAGGGTAAGCGCCTGCGCATCAAGCAGCAGTATGTGCTGTCCTCTGCGTCCCTGCAGGATATGCTGCGCACCTTCAAAATTGCCCATGGCGATGATCTGAGCCGCTTTGCCGAGTTCTACGCGGTGCAGCTCAACGACACCCATCCCGCCATGTCCATCCCCGAGCTGATCCGTCTGCTGATGGCGGAGGGCATGAGCTTTGACGATGCCTTCAACGTCGCCCAGAAGACCTTCTCCTACACCAACCACACCGTCATGGGCGAAGCCTTGGAAAAGTGGCCGCTGGATCTGATGCGCAGCGTGGTTCCCGAGATCGTGGACATCATCTGCCGCATTGACCAGAAGCTCAAGTGGGAGCATCCGGATCTGTTCATCGTGAAGGACAACACCGCCCACATGGCGAACCTGTCCATTTACGTCGGCTCCTATATCAACGGCGTGGCGGAGATCCACACCCAGATTCTGAAGGACGACTGCTTCAAGGACTGGTACTACGCCTTCCCCGAGCGGTTCCAGAATAAGACCAACGGCATCACCCCCCGCCGCTGGCTGGGTCTGTGCAACCCCGAGCTGACCGCCATGCTGCGGGAAAAGGTGGGCGGCGACTTCCTGAAGAACCTCGACCTCATCGGTGAGCTGAAAGATCAGATCTACGACGAGACCGTGGTGGAATTCAACGCCATCAAGCACCTGAAGAAGGAGCAGCTGTGCGCCGTCATCGCCAAACACGAGGGCGTGACGCTGAACCCCGACTTCATCTTCGACGTGCAGGTCAAGCGTCTGCACGAGTACAAGCGCCAGCTGATGAACATTCTGTCCATTGTGGACATCTACTTCCGCCTGAAGGAGGGCCGTCTGCCGGACTTCCATCCCACGGTTTACCTCTTTGGCGCCAAGTCCGCCCCCGGCTACGCCCGTGCCAAGGCCATCATCCGCTATATCAACCGGGTCGCGAAGATGATCAACAACGACCCCGCCGTGGCCGACAAGCTGAAAGTGGTATTCGTTCAGAACTACAACTGCTCCTACGCCGAGCATATCATCCCCGCCGCCGACATTTCCGAGCAGATTTCCCCTGCCGGCACGGAAGCCTCCGGCACCGGCAACATGAAGCTGATGCTCAACGGCGCCGTAACCCTGGGTACGCTGGACGGCGCCAATGTGGAGATCGCCCAGGAGGCCGGCCGGGAGAACGAGTATATCTTCGGCCACACCGTGGATGAGATCAACGCCGCCAAGCCCACCTACCACGCCCGGAGCATTTACGACTCCAACGCCGACCTGCGCCGCGCCATCAACACCCTGGTGGACGGCACCGTGCCCACGGACGACGCCCAGAAGGAGCTGTTCCATTCTCTGCTGGACGGCACCGACTGGCATCAGGCCGACCATTACTTCCTGCTGCTGGACTACGCTTCCTACTTCGATACCAAGCTCCAGGCCAACCGGGACTATGCCGACCGCATTGCCTTCGGCCGCAAGTGCCTGATGAACGTGGCCTCCGCCGCCAAGTTCTCCTCCGACCGCACCATCCGTCAGTACGCCGAGGAGATCTGGCACATCAAGCCCACCGAGTATTAAACCCCAAAACACGCCCGATTCTGCAAAGAACCGGGCGCGTTTTCGTATTCAAAAAAGTCAAAACCTTGCACTGCGGGGCGAATTGTGGTATAGTATGGTCAAAGAACCCCGCCGGTTTTTCCGGGGCGTCACGTCAATCTTGGAGGTGCAGACATGAAAGTTCAATTCATCGGCGCGACCCATGAGGTCACCGGCAGCTGTACGCTGCTGGAAGTGAACAGCCGGTACTATCTGGTGGACTGCGGTATGGAGCAGGGGGAGGACATTTTCCAGAATGTCCCGCTGCCCGTCCCGGCGAATGCCATCGAAGCGGTGTTCCTGACCCACGCCCATATCGACCATTCCGGTATGCTCCCCAAGCTGTGCAAGGACGGTTTCCGGGGGCAGATCTACGCCACGGAGGCCACCTGCAATCTATGCCGCATCATGCTGATGGACTCGGCGCACATTCAGGAATCGGAAGCCCAGTGGCGCACCCGCAAGGCCGAGCGCGCCGGGGAACGGGCCGTGGAGCCGGTATACGACACCAACGACGCGGCGGCGGCTCTCCGGCTGCTCCGCCCCTGCCAGTATAACGCCGCCGTTCAGGCCGCGGAGGGCATTATCATCCGCATGACGGACATCGGCCATCTGCTGGGTTCCGCCGCCATCGAAATGTGGCTGACGGAGGGGCAGCAGACCCGGAAGATCGTGTTCAGCGGCGACGTGGGCAACGTCAATCAGCCCCTGCTCCGCGACCCCCAGCCTGTTGCGGAGACGGAATATCTGGTCATCGAGTCCACCTACGGCGACCGCCTGCATCCCAAGGAGCGGGGCGACGTGGTGGGCGAGCTGGCCGCCTGCATCCAGCGGGCGCTGGATCGGGGCGGCAATCTGGTCATCCCCGCCTTTGCCGTGGGGCGGACGCAGGAAATGCTCTACGCCATCCGGGAGATCAAGCAGCGGGGGCTGGTGACGGGACACGACCATTTCCCGGTGTACGTGGACTCCCCCCTGGCCGTGGAAGCGACGGGGATTTTCCTGCAATGCGACCCCGCGGATTTTGACGACGAGACCCGGGCCATTCTGAAACAGGGCGTCAACCCCATCTGGTTTGACGGATTGAAGCTGTCCGTTTCCTCCGACGAATCCAAGCTCATCAATACCGACCCCCAGCCCAAGGTCATACTCTCCGCCAGCGGCATGTGCGAGGCGGGCAGAATCCGCCACCATCTGAAGCACAACCTTTGGCGCAAGGAAAACATCATCCTGTTCGTAGGCTATCAGGCGGAGGGTTCTCTCGGCTGGAAGCTGGAAAACGGCGCGAAGTCCGTGAAGCTCTTCGGCGAGGACATCGCGGTGAGCGCGGAGATCGCCATGCTCCACGGCACCTCCGGCCACGCGGACAAAGAGGGGCTGCTGAACTGGCTGGCAGGCTTCCGGGAGAAGCCCAAGATGGTGTTCGTGAACCACGGCGACGACGGCAGCTGCAAAGCCTTCTGCGCGACCCTGAAATCCATGGGCTACCACGCCGACGCTCCCTACAGCGGCACGGAATACGACCTGATCACCGGCAAGCTCACGACCTACACCGAGGGCGTGAAGATCGACCGGGCGGCGGCCTTCAAGGGCACCCAGCGGGCGAAGCAGATTTACGAGGACATGGTCGCGGCGGCGGAAGCGCTTCTTGCGCTGGTCAAGACCCGCCGCGGGAATACCAACAAAGACAACGCCAAGCTTACGGGGCAGATCATCAGTCTGATCGAAAAGTGGAAGAAATAAGACAGCAAAACGCCCGGCAGGAAATAGATTCCTGCCGGGCGCTTTTCACACTTTTCTGCTTACTTTAGACTGTATTTCACGGCATACGCCTTGTATTCATCGTCAAAATCCTCGTTTTCCATCCGGGCGGAGCGGATGGCCTCGTGGGTGTTCATGTTGTGGTGGTGCAGGTCGATGATGCACCCGGCGATGTTGGAGCAGTGGTCGCCCACCCGTTCCAGCGCGGTCAGCAAGTCAGACCAGACAAATCCGGACTCAATACTACAGCTGCCCTGCTGCATCCGCAGAATGTGATGGATGCGCATTTTCTCCTTCAGATCGTCAATGACCTGCTCCAGCGGCTCCACCCGGTAGGCTTTTTCCAGATCGTCGTCCCGGAACGCCTGAAAGGTCATGTCCACGATCTCGTCCACAGCCCGCAGCAGAACGGACAGCTCATGACGGGCGGCGTCGGAAAGAGACAGATTCTTACCTTTCAGCTCCTCGGCGGACTCCAAAATGTTCAGAGCGTGGTCTCCGATGCGCTCAAAATCACTGAGGGCTTTGAGAAGCATGGCGGCCTCGCTGCTGTCGTTTTCGCTGATCTTCAGGGCGCTGAGCTTAACAAGATAGGTGCCAAGGATATCCTCATAATGGTCGGTTTTGCTCTCCCCCTCCCGCACAGCCTGCGCAAGCTCCGGCGTGTAGTTCTGGAGGGCGGCGGCAGCATCCCGCAGGGTCGCGGCGGCCACGTCCGCCATTTCATTGGTGACCACACGGCACCGCTCCAAGGCAATGGAGGGGGTGGCCAGCAGACGCTCGTCCAGCTCGCAGACCGCCTCCAGCTGCTTCCCGTCGGGGACGATTCTGCACACCAGCTTTTCCAGCAGCCCGGCGGCGGGCAGCATCAGGGTGGTGCAGATGACGTTGAACACCGTGTGGCAGATGGCGATGCCCAGATAGGAAGCGCTTTCTCCCAGAATGGCCGGGGAGAACAGGGCGTCCGCCAGCACAAAGAGGGTCAGGCACACAGCGGTGCCGATGATGTTGAACATCAGATGCACCACTGCAGCCCGCCGGGCGTTTTTGGTGGTGCCCACGCTGGACAGCAGCGCGGTGACGCAGGTGCCGATGTTCTGACCCATGATAATGGGGATGGCGGCGGCGTAGGTCACAGAGCCGGTGGAGGACAGCGCCTGCAAAATGCCCACGGACGCCGACGAGGACTGGATGATTCCGGTGAGCACCGCGCCCACGAGAACGCCCAGAATGGGGTTCGTGAACATCAGGAACATCTGCTGGAATTCCGGCACATTTTTCAGGCTGCTGACCGCGCCGGACATGGTCTCCATGCCGAACATCAGGGTCGCAAACCCCAGAAAGATCATGCCGGTGTCCTTCTTCTTGCCGTCCTTCATGAACATGTAGTACACAATGCCCACCAGCGCAAGAATGGGGGTAAAAGAGCTGGGCTTCAGCAGCCGGACGAAGACGTTCCCGCTTTCAATGCCGCTAAGGCTCAATATCCATGCGGTGACGGTGGTGCCAACGTTCGCGCCCATGATGACGTTGATGGCCTGTCCCAGCGTCAGAAGCCCGGAGTTGACAAAGCCGACCACCATGACCGTGGTAGCAGAGGAGGACTGAATGACGCCCGTGACGGCCAGACCCGTCAGGAAGCCCAGCATCCGGTTGGTGGTGAGCTTCCCCAGAAGCATCCGCAGGGAGGAACCCGCCCGCCGTTCCAGCGCGTCTCCCATCAGGTTCATGCCGAACAGAAACAGGCACAGCCCGCCGTTCATGGTCAGAACGTTGAAAATATCCATGGATTTCGACCTCCCACATCTTAGGGTCTATCTGAAAATCGGCAATATGACCAACAGCGAGGGATTTTTCGCCTGATGAAGCCATTTTTCCGCAGGAATACTTTGTGTATTACAAGGGAAAATGGTGCACAGCAGGCGGAAAAGACCCGCTGTTTGGGCATGTTGACGGTTTTCAGATAGACCCTAATTGGAGTTCAGTATGAGTTGGTAAAAGCCCCGAAAGCCGAAGCTTTCGGGGCTTTTTGCATCGTACTGAATGAAAATTGTGAAGGGAAATCAGCCGCAGAGTCTGGCCTGTTCCGCCGCAACACCGGCTTCACAGCTGCGCATGGCGAGGATTGTCTTTTCCATCAGTTCCTCCAGCGTCCAGCCAAGACCGTCAGCGCCGGTCTGGATCACGTCACGGGAGCATCCGGCGGCGAACTTCTTGTCCTTGTATTTCTTTTTCAGACTGCTGACCTCCATGTCCATGACGCTCTTGCTGGGGCGCATCCGGGCGGCTGCACCGATCAGGCCGGTCAGCTCGTCGGCGGCAAAGAGAATCTTCTCCATTTTGTGAGTCGGCTCCACGTCACAGCACAGGCCGTAGCCGTGAGAGCAGATGGCGTGAACCATCTCCGGACTGGCATTGATCTCAGCCAGCAGCTCCGGCGCCTTGACGCAGTGCTGCTCGGGGTAGCGTTCAAAGTCCACATCATGCAGAAGGCCGCACAGACCCCAGAAGTCCGCGTCTTCGCCCTCCTGCTGGGCGAACCAGCGCATGACGCCCTCAACGGTCAGGGCGTGGAGAATGTGAAACGGCTCCTGATTGTATTTTTGCAGCAGGGCAAGCGCCTGCTCCCGTGTTACTTCCATAAAAATACCTCCTGTAAGAAGTTTGCAACCATTCTACGACTGCCTGAGATATTTGTCAATGAGGAAAAACGACCGGATTCTCTTAGGGTCTATCTGAAAACCGTCAACATGCCCAAACAGCGGGTCTTTTCCGCCTGCTGTGCACCATTTTCCCTTGTAATACACAAAGTATTCCTGCGGAAAAATGGCTTCAGCAGGCGAAAAATCCCTCGCTGTTGGTCATATTCCCGGTTTTCAGATAGACCCTAAATTTCCATGAAGGAAGCCCCGGCTTCGCTGATGCGAAGCCGGGGCTGTGGTTTTTACTTGGAATGCTTAGCTGGCGCTGATGACCAGATCCTTGCGGATATACTTGGTGTCGCCGTCGGTCATGGGTATAGCCTCCACCGTGGCGTCATACCATTCCTGCGTGTCGGTGTTGCGCAGCTCGGTTTCGATCTGGTAGTCGCGGTAGGTGGTATCGCTCTTGCCAACGAAGTACATAACATGGTAGCCGTACTGGGACTCGATAATGCCGGTGTTGCCGGTCTGGCGGCTTTCGTCGAAGCACCAGTCGTTGAAGCTGGACACCATCTGGCCGGGGTAGACGTTCTCGTACAGGCCGCCGGTGGTGCCGTCGCCGTCGTCGGACTTCTCATTGGCCAGAGCAGCGAAGGAATCCTCGGTGGCGTCGCCGGACATCCACTCGTCCAGAATTTCCTCGGCCTTCTGCTTGGCAGCTTCCTTCTCCTCGTCGGAGTAGGTGGTGGTACCGGTGGTGGAATCGGTGGTGCCGCCCTCAAACTTGATCAGAATGTGGCGCACGTTCACCAGCGGGAAGGTGTTGTCGTTGGAACCGGTGAAGAACACGGCATAGTAGCCCTGCGTGGTCGTGGTTTCCTTGCCGTCGTCATCGGTAGAGGTGGAAGTATTGGCGATGACGGTCTTGTCGCCTTCCTTGCGGGCGCTGTCGATGACCCAGTCTCTGATGGTGGCGGAGACGGAGGAATACTGCTGGTCGGTGTAGGCGGTGCTGGACGCCTCGGTGTCCCGGTTGACATCCAGAGCGGCGATGGCGGCGTCAAAGTCCTCGACGGTGGCGACATCCTCGCCGATCAGGGAATCAGCGGCTTCCTTGGCGGCCTTCACGGCCTCATCGCTGTCCGCGTCAACCTCATCCGTCTGGAACTTGCTGGCGGCGAGGTAGTAGGTGTTGTAGGTGAAGGAAGAATACTTCTCGTAGTTCTCGCTCTCAGCGGCGCGCAGGTCGGCGTCGGTATAGGTCAGGGAAGACGAATAGCTGTTGCGGTAGGCACTGGCGAGGGCGTTGAGGGTAACGTACTGTCTGTAGCTTTCCTCCGTTGCGCCGTTGCCGTACTGGGCTTTCAGGAAGTCCTTGGTGCTGGAATAGCCGTACAGGTTGGCATAGAGCTTCATGTTGTTAATGGCGCTGTCGATATCGGCAAGGTCGTCTTCGGACAGGGTGAAGCCTGCGGCCTCAGCGGCGTCTGCCAAGGCGTAGGCGCTGCGGGCGCTGTCCTTGGCGGTATTCAGAAAATCGTCCGCCCAGGTCAGGCCGGTGTCATTGTTGATGACCTGCTCGTTCAGGGGCTTGGAGGTGTCCAGACCAAGCATGGCGGCGTAGCTGCCGTAGTTGGAGTTAAAGTTGTTGATGGCGCTCATATAGAAGTAGTTCAGCTCGGCATTGCTGATCTCGTGATCGCCCACGGTCAGTGCCACGGTGTTCCGCTCGTGGACACCGCTGTTAGTGATGCTTCTGGTGACGCCAATGGCGATCGCGAATACCACCATGACAGCCAGAACGACGACAAAAATGGTGGTGTAAAGCGTCAGTTTCTTTGCTTCCTTCTGCTCAGCGACCTGTTTTTCCGTCATTTTGGCGGTTTGCTGCTCATTGCGAAGCTTCTTCTTGCTGGATGCGCTCATGTAATCAAATCCTCTCATTTGTCCTTTTGGTCATAACGCGATTGGTTTTACGCACAGACCAGAGTATTATAATCTATTTTCCCGCCGGTTTCAAGGGGCAATCTGCTGAAGAAGACGGAATTAGAAAAAAATTTACAGAAAATCTGCACCGGCTGCCCTACAAGGGCGCGTATATGACCCGCAGGTGCGATAACCAAGGGTGAGAAAAACGTTGCTAAGCCGAAGGCGATCTGGTCAGAGTTTCCCCCAATAAAAAACACGGGGAGCCGAAGCTCCCCATGCACCCCGCTTTAGCCGTATCGCATCCAATTATGACCTGCACGAAAAGGCAGGTGGGATGCCGCTCCCGACCATTACTGCTCCCAGCGTCCACCATCCGTCGATGCGGGGGCGGGAGGTCTGCAAACAGGCCGGGAAGTCTAACGTCCCAATAAGAAAATGTGGGTCCAAAAGGACACGCTACGCACCAAGCAGGAGGAATACCGCGCTTATTCCGCGTCCTCCGAGTAAAGAGAATCCATAATCAGGTCGTACACGGCCTGCAATTCCGCCTCGTCCTCGATGGCGCAGAGGATCGGCTCTCCGTCTTCCTCAATGGATTTGAAAATGCTGACCTCCAGATCCAACGAATCGGAACCGTCGTCGGCGGGAATGACTGCCATATAGGTATTGCCGTTGTACTCCAGTGTGCTGAGTACCTCCAGCTCGTATTCGGTGCCTTCCTCATCCACGATGGTGATAAAATCAGAACCGTATTGGTCTGCCAAGGAAATCGCCCCCCGCTTTTGATGCCTATATTCTACCGCAGGGCGCGCGCAAAATCAAGAGGTCATTTTGTACAGAAACAGGGCGGCATTTTAGGACAGAAAATCTTCCAGAAACTGATTCAGTTCGTCCTCTGACCGGACGGGAATGCCTTTTTCCAGAGCCTCCCGGTCGGCGTCGGGGAGGGAGGACACCTGACAGGGGAAAATCTGCTTCGGTTCGGAAGCGCCTTTGTCGAACAGCGCCAGATACCCCCGGAAGCACCCCAATGTGAGGTACAGAAGCAAAATAAGGCTTGCCGATTTTTTCAGCATATCATGCATTCCTCCTTTTGCTGCTAGTATTTCCCACAATTAAAACTTTATTTATAAATTGGGGCTTTCGTTTTTTCATCCGGTATGGTATAATGATATGAGTAGTGTTATGCGAATATGACACTGGTTATAATGGATTTACCAGGCAGGCACGTCCTGCTTCTATTGGAGGTACCCTATGGCAAATGAAAAAAAGCCCAGGAGGCGCAAGAAGCTCCGGCAGGAGTGGAATCCCCACTGGTCGCTGAAGCTGCTGTATATGATCTTCTCCGTGGCCGGTTCCGTGCTGAAAATTGCCGTCGGCGCGGCGGCGACGGTTCTGCTGATCGTGCTGATCTGCGGTACGGTTTTCGTCGGTACACTGGGAGATTATTTGCAGGAGGATATTCTGACGGAGGCCGCCGACTGGTCCCTGGACGACTACGATCTGGAACAGACCTCCTTCATTTATTATGTGGACAACCACGGCGATATCCAGCTGCTGCAGCAGATTTATACCACCACCGACCGCCAGTGGGCGTCCATTGACGAGATTCCCGAAGACCTGATTCACGCCGCCGTGGCCATCGAGGATAAACGGTTCTACGAGCATCAGGGCGTGGACTGGATCACCACCATGAAAGCCTGCCTGAATATGTTCTTCGGCGGCGACGAGCAGTTCGGCGGCTCCACCATCACCCAGCAGTTCATCAAAAACCACACGGGTGAAAAGAGCGTTACCGTCCAGCGAAAGGTCATGGAGATTTTCCGGGCGCAGATTTTCGAGCGGGAATACGACAAAGACCTTATTATGGAGTATTACCTCAACGAGATTTATCTGGGGCGGGGCTGCTACGGCGTCAAGAGCGCCGCGGCGGAGTATTTCGGTAAGGAGCTGCGGAACCTGACCACCGCCGAGTGCGCCAGCCTCATCAGTATCACCAATAACCCGTCCCTGTTCAACCCCTATTCCGAGAGCGTGTATATGTACAAGGGCGAGGAGCGGGACGGTGCCGGACGGAACCGCTACCGTCAGCTGAACGTTCTGAGCGAAATGCTGGATCAGGACTATCTGACCCAGGAGGAATACGACGCGGCTGTGGCGCAGGAAATGGTGTTCAAAGAGGGCATCGCCGACGCCGACCGCTGGACGATCTGCGACAACTGCGGCTACGAGAACACCCGCAGCCACTTCACCGGCGAGGGGGATACCTGCTACTGCCCCCAGTGCGGCGAGCAGGTGGCCGTCAGCACCGACGCTTCCCAGCACATTTATTCGTGGTTCGTGGACGCTGTCATTGTGGACTTTGCCAGCTATCTGGCAGATCAGGACGGCAAGGTCTGGGATGACTTAAGCACCAACGACCAGAGCATCTACCTCAACCGCATCCAGAAGGGCGGCTACCATATTTATACCACCTTGGACATGGACGTGCAGAAGCAGGTGGATGCGGTTTATACCGACCTGAGCAACATTCCCACTACCCGCAGTGAGCAGCAGCTCCAGTCCGCCATCGTGGTCATCAACAACGAGACGGGCGACGTGGTTGCTTTGTCCGGCGGCGTGGGGGAGAAGACGACTTTCCTTGCCTACAACAAGGCTACGCAGGCGAAGCTCCAGACCGGTTCTTCCCAGAAGCCCATTTCCGTTTACGCCCCGGCCTTTGAGTCCGGTGAGGTCACCCCGGCGTCGGTGATGAAAGACCTGCCCATGACCTATATCGACGGCAACAACTGGCCGAAGAACGATAACCGGCAGTACCAGTACGCGAGGACTGTCTATCAGGGCATTGTTTCCTCCGTCAACACCGTTTCTGCCCGGACGCTGGACACCATCGGTGCGGATTACGGCTACAGCTTCGCCAAGTATAACTTTGGACAAGCCTCCCTGACCGACAATTACCCTCTGCCCAACGGGCAGAGCCTGTCCGACGTGGGTCTGGCACCTTTGGCGCTGGGCGCACTGACGGTTGGTTCCACCGTGCGGGAAATGTCTGCCGCCTACGCGACCTTCGCCAACGATGGCGTTTACCGGGAGCCGAGACTGTTCACCAAGGTCTACGACAGCAACGGCAAAGTTGTGGTGGACAATGAGCAGGAGGCCCGGAAGATCCTCAGCCAGAAGACTGTGGATTATATGAATTACTGCCTGTTCAACGCGGCGAACAACGGCACCGGCGGCGCGGCCATCTTTGCGGGACAGAACATCGCGGGCAAGACCGGTACCACGTCTTCCAACCGCGACCGGTGGTTCTGCGGCTATACCACCCACTACACCGCAGCCGTATGGTGCGGCTACGACATCCCCGAACAGATTTATCTCACCGGCAGCAGCGCCAACCCGGCGGCACGGCTGTGGAAGGCGGTCATGCAGCCCATCCACGACGGCCTGCCCAGAGAGGGACTGTATAACGGCAACGCCTTCCACAGCGTTGGCGTGTGTCTGGATTCCGGCAAAAAGGCCACTGCGGCGTGCAGCGCCGACGTGCGCGGACTGGAGCGTGTGGTCTACGTGAACGTCTACGACGGCGACGAGCCGGAGGGAACCTGCGACAAGCACATTCAGGTGGACTATTGCGTCACCGGCGGCGGTGTGGCGACGGACTACTGCTATATGTTCAGCGACGCGCAGATCGAGTCCCGGTCTCTTGTGAAGCTGACGCAGGCCGAGGTGGACGAGATCAAGGCGGCGGACGGCTTCGGGCTGAACGACATTTACACCGCCAACTACTATGTATATCTCATCGATTCCGACGGTAACCCCGCTTCGTGGCACGGGTTCTACAACAACCTGAACAACGGCGTGGACGCGCCTTATATCATGTGCCCGCTGCACAACCAGAGCTCCTGGGAGGAGTATCAGCCCGGCGGTACGGAGGAAGACACCACCGGCGGCTGGGACAACAGCTCGGACGGCGGCTGGCATGGCGGCTGGGACGGCTTCGTCGGCTGAGATAAGGAGAAAGAGGGAGGAGACCCAATGCTCTGGATTTCCGATGAATGGAAGGAATATGAGGTGCTGGACACCAGCGGCGGCGAGCGGCTGGAACGGTGGGGCAAGTTCATTCTGGTGCGCCCCGACCCCCAGGTGATCTGGGATACGCCACGGACGGTACCCCAATGGAAGCGCTATGATGCCCGCTACGTCCGCTCCAATACCGGCGGCGGACACTGGACGGATAACAAGCTTCCCGAGCGGTGGCAGATTCACTATAAGGACTACCTGACCTTTAACGTCAAGCCCATGAATTTCAAGCACACGGGTGTTTTCCCGGAACAGGCGGCAAACTGGGATTTCATCCGGGAGAAGGTGGCGGCGGCTTCCGCCCGCCGCCCTGTCCGGGTATTGAATCTGTTTGCCTATTCCGGCGGCGCGACACTGGCGGCGGCCGCCGGGGGAGCGGAGGTGTACCATGTGGACGCCTCCAAGGGCATGGTGGCATGGGCGAAGGAAAACGCCGTGGCTTCCGGCCTTGCCGACCGGCCCATCCACTGGATCGTGGACGACTGCGGCAAGTTCATCCAGCGGGAGATCCGCCGGGGACGGCGCTATGACGGCATTATCATGGACCCGCCCAGCTATGGCCGTGGGCCAAGCGGTGAGATCTGGAAGATGGAGACCAGCTTTTACCCCTTCTTACAGGAGACGGTGAAGCTGCTGTCCGACGACCCGCTGTTCGTCATCATCAATTCGTACACCACCGGGCTTGCGCCCTCCGCTGTGGCCTATGCTTCCGACGTGGTGTTCGGGGCGGCACATGGCGGCAAAACCGCTGCCGGTGAGCTGGGACTGCCGGTGAAGCAGTCCGGGCTGGTTCTTCCCTGCGGTGCCACCGGACGGTGGACGCCGTAACAAATAGGAGGATGCCTGATTTGAGCGACATAATTTCTGTAGAGCATCTGGCATACACGTACCCGGGCGTGGAGGACACGCCCGGTGTTCCCGTGTTTGCGGATTTGAATCTGACCATTGAAGAAGGCAGCTTTGTTGCTGTACTCGGCACCAACGGGTGCGGAAAATCCACCCTTGCCAAGCATTTCAACGCCATTCTGCTTCCCTCCGGGGGAAAGGTCTATGTCTGCGGCATCGATACCGCCAATGAAGACAGGCTCATCGCCATCCGCCGGAACGTGGGCATGGTTTTCCAGAACCCGGACAACCAGATCGTGGCGAATGTGGTGGAGGAGGACGTTGCTTTCGGCCCTGAGAATCTGGGCATTGCCAGCCCGGAAATTCGCCGCAGAGTGGACAGCGCCCTGAAGCAGGTGGACATGTACGAGTACCGCACCCACGCGCCCCATTTACTGTCCGGCGGACAGAAGCAGCGCATTGCCATTGCGGGCGTGATTGCCATGGAGCCGAAGTGCATCGTTCTGGACGAACCCACCGCCATGCTTGACCCAAGAGGACGCCGAGAGGTGATCGACACCATCGGACGGCTGAACCGGGAGAAGGGCATCACGGTGGTTCTGATCACCCACCACATGGACGAAGCGGCCAAGGCGCAGCGCGTCGTGGTGCTGGACAAGGGCAAGGTCGCGGCGGACGGCACGCCGAAGGAGGTCTTCTCTCAGGTGGAGCTGCTGCACGGCATCGGACTTGCCGCACCGGAGACGGTGGAGCTGTGCTGGGAGCTGAATCAGGAGGGCTTTGACCTTCCGCTGGATAAATTAGACCCGAAAGAATGCGCGCAGGCACTTTACGATATGGTGATGGCCTGACCCGCTGGGAGGTATTTTCTTGAAACCCATTCTGGAAGTGAAGAATCTCACTTATATTTACAGCGCCGGGACGCCCTTTGAGCATAAGGCGCTGGACGACATATCTTTTTCCGTGGAGCGGGGTGAATTTATTGGCATCATCGGCCACACCGGCTCCGGGAAATCCACCCTGATGCAGCAGCTGAACGGACTGCTGAAGCCCACCTCCGGCACGGTGCTGCTGGACGGGCAGGACATCTGGTCGGACAAGAAGCTGACCCGGCAGGCACGGTTCCGGGTGGGGCTGGTGTTCCAGTACCCGGAGTATCAGCTGTTTGAGGAAACCGTGTACAAGGACATCGCTTTTGGCCCCAAGAACATGGGACTCTCCCCGGAAGAGGTCGATCGCCGCGTCCGGGAAGCCGCCGGGTTCGTGGGGCTTACGGAGCAGCAGCTGGAGGTTTCGCCCTTTGACCTTTCCGGCGGCCAGAAGCGCCGGGTGGCCATTGCGGGCGTCATTGCCATGGAGCCGGAAGTTCTCATTCTGGACGAACCCACCGCCGGCCTTGACCCCGTGGGGCGCTCGGAAATTCTTGGCAATATTCAGTCCTACCGCAAGGCGAAGAACGCCACGATCATGATGGTTTCCCACTCCATGGAGGACGTGGCGCGGCTGACGGATCGCCTGCTGGTGATGAACGGCTCCAAGCTTGCTATGGACGCGCCGCCAGCCCAGGTGTTTACCCACGCCGAAGAACTGACCCAAATGGGACTGAACATACCGCAGGTGACCCAGGTATTTCTGGAGCTGAAAAAGCTGGGGCTGGACGTGAAAAACGTCTACACCATCGACCAGGCCGCGGCGGAGATCAGGCGGCTCAAGGGGGGAAACTGCCATGCTTAAAGACATTACCCTCGGTCAGTATTTCCCGGGCAATTCCGTCATTCACCGCCTCGACCCCAGAACGAAGCTCATTGTTCTGGTCGTATACATGGTGACGCTTTTCGTTGCCTCCGGGTGGGTATCCTACGGCGTGCTGCTCCTGTTCCTGCTGACAGTAATCAAAATTTCCGCCATTCCGGGAAAATCCATCGTCCGGGGCATGAAGCCGCTGGTGATGATCCTTGTTTTCACCGGCGTGCTGAATCTGTTTTTTAACAAGGACGGCAGGGTGCTGGTGGATTTCTGGGGCATTACCATCACCACCGGCGGCGCGGAGCGTGCGGCCTTTATGCTGGTGCGTATTCTGATGCTGGTCACTGCGACCTTCCTGCTGACCTACACCACCTCGCCCATCTCCCTGACGGACGGGCTGGAAAGCCTGATGAATCCGCTGAAGGTCATCAAGGTGCCTGTCCATGAGCTGTCCATGATGATGTGCATTGCCCTGCGGTTCATCCCCACGCTGATCGAGGAAACGGATAAGATCATGTCCGCCCAAAAAGCCCGTGGTGCGGACTTTGAAAGCGGCAAGCTGATGGAGCGGGCAAAGGCGCTGATCCCCATTCTGGTGCCGCTGTTCATCAGCGCGTTCCGCCGTGCGGACGAGCTGGCCACCGCCATGGAGTGCCGCTGCTATCAGGGCGGCGAGGGGAGAACCAAGATGAAGCAGCTGCATTATCAGCGTAACGACTTTGCCGCCTTCGGCGCTGCGGCGCTGCTGACGGCGGCGGTTATTATTCTGAAAAAGTTTGGTATGTGAGGGAAATATGCGCAATATCGCCCTGTTTTTGACTTATCTCGGCACCCATTACCACGGCTGGCAGGTGCAGAAAAATCTGCCCACCGTAGCGGAGACCATGGAAAAGGCTGCCGCCATGGTGGTGGGGCATCCGGTGCATATGACGGGCTGCGGCCGGACGGACGCGGGCGTACACGCACGGGTGTACGTGGCGAATTTCCGCACGTCCTCCACCATCCCGGTGGAGCGGCTGCCCTATGCTCTGAATACCCACCTTCCCTGCGACATCGTGGTGACAAAAGCCTTTGAGGTTCACGAGAATTTCAACGCCATCGGCTCCTGCGCCCGGAAGGAATACACCTATCAGATTTACAATTCCCGGCTTAAGAATCCGTTTTATGTCAACCGTGCATGGTTTTACCCCCGGCACTTAGACGAGAACGTGATGCAGGCGGCGGCGAACCAGTTCGTGGGCACCCACGATTTTGCCGCCGTGAGAAGCGTCGGCACGGATGTCAAATCCACCGTCCGCACTGTATACTATTACAATGTGGAGCGGCAGGGGGAGCTTGTCACTCTCAGGGTCTGCGCCAACGGTTTCCTTTACAACATGGCGCGGGCCATGGCGGGGACGGTAGTCTACGCCGCCGAGGGAAAGATACGCCCGGAGGAGATCGGCGAAATTCTGGCCTCCGGCAACCGCACCGCCGCCGGCCCGACAGTCCCGGCGGGAGGGCTGTACATGACCCGTCTGTGGTATGACGATGGAATCGAAAAGTTTGAGGTCGGAAGCGACGGAAACGTCTGATACGGGGCGTTATCGTTCATAATTTGTTTTACCTTTTTCAGACGCAATATGCTATACTGCACCGAAAAGGAGTGAGCGTTATGCAGCCAAAAATGTGCAGCAAATGTAAGAAAAATATCGCCGTTGTGTTTATTACCAAGGTTGAAAACGGCGTTACCATGAATGAAGGCTACTGCCTGAAATGTGCCCGGAGTCTGGGAATTCCCCAGATCGATCAGGCCGTGAAGCAGATGGGCATTTCCGACGAAGATCTGGATATGCTCAGCGACGAAATGAGCAGCATGTTCGGCCAGAAGGACGACAGCGACAGCTCTGACGACGATGAGATCGACAGCCAGACCGCCACGTTCCCGCTGCTGAACCAGCTTTTCGGCAATACCCCCGCGCCCCAGCCCCGTCCTTCCAGAAAGGAAGAAGGAGAGCCGAAGGAAAAGAAAAAGTCCAAGCGGCATAAATTTCTGGACAGCTATTGCATGGACTTGACCGGCCGGGCACGGGAGGGCAAGCTGGATAAGGTCATCGGCCGGGATGTGGAGACGGAACGGGTCATCCAGATCCTCAACCGCCGCCAGAAGAACAACCCCTGTCTCATCGGCGAACCCGGCGTGGGCAAAACCGCCATTGCCGAGGGACTTGCCCAGCGGATTGCGGCGGGGGATGTCCCCTACAAGCTGCGGGACAAGGAGGTATTCCTGCTTGATCTCACCGCGCTGGTGGCCGGCACCCAGTTCCGCGGGCAGTTTGAAAGCCGCATGAAGAGTCTGATCGGTGAGATCAAGGAATGCGGCAACATCATTCTGGTCATCGACGAAGTCCACAATCTGGTGGGTGCGGGAGACGCGGAGGGCAGCATGAACGCCGCCAACATCCTGAAGCCCGCCCTGTCCCGGGGCGAAATACAGGTCATCGGCGCGACGACCTTTGCCGAGTACCGTAAGTATATTGAAAAGGACGCCGCTCTGGAGCGCCGTTTCCAGCCCGTCACCGTGGCGGAACCCACCATCGCCGAGGCAAGCCTTATCATGCAGGGCATTGCCAAATCCTATGCCGAGTTCCACGGGGTGGAGATTTCCCCGGAAATCGCCCACCAGTGCGTCGTCCTCTCCGAGCGCTACATCACCGACCGGTTCCTGCCGGATAAGGCTATCGACCTGCTGGACGAAGCCTGTTCCGACGTCAACCTGCAGTGCAAGGAGATTTCCCAGCTTGCCGAGCTGAAAAAGGAGCGGGACGACTACGAGCTGGAACTGCGGATGCTCAACGAAAATACGGAGAATCAGGACTATGAGCGTCTGGCGCTGATCCGCAGCAAGCTGATGCAGCTGGCGGCAAAGATCGAGGAGCTGGAAAAGCTACCCAAACCCGCCGTGACCATGGAGAATCTGGCGCGGATCATTGAGCTGTGGACGAAAATTCCCGCGTCCAAGATCAAGGCGCAGGAGTACGAGCAGATCAAGGGGCTGAGCGACCGCCTGAAAACCCACATCGTCGGTCAGGACGAGGCGGTAGACGCTGTGTCCCGTGCCATCCGCCGCAACCGGGTGGGCATTTCCCCCAAGAAGCGGCCCGTGTCCTTTATCTTTGTCGGCCCCACCGGCGTGGGTAAGACGGAGCTGGTCAAGCAGCTGGCAAGCGATCTGTTTGACAATGTGGACAGCCTGATTCGGCTGGACATGTCGGAATATATGGAGAAGCACACCGTCTCCAAGCTCATCGGTTCGCCTCCCGGCTATGTTGGCTATGACGAGGCCGGACAGCTGACGGAGAAGATCCGCCGCCGCCCTTACAGCATCGTGCTGTTCGATGAAATCGAAAAAGCGCACCCGGATGTGCTGAACATTCTGCTGCAGGTGCTGGACGACGGACGCATCACAGACGCCCAGGGCAGGGTGGTGAGCTTTGAGAACACCATCATCGTCATGACCTCCAACGCCGGTTCCGAAGGCAGTGTCGGCGGCATGGGCTTTGGCCGCAGCGACGGCGACAAGGTGAAGGAGAAGACCATGAAGGCATTGCAGGGCTTCCTGCGGCCGGAATTTCTCAACCGTGTGGACGAGATCATCACCTTCAACCATCTGACGGAGGAAAACTTCCTCGGTATCGCGGACATCATGCTCAAGGAGCTGCAAGAGAGCCTTTCTACCCGCGGCCTGACCCTTTCCTGGGACGACGATCTGCGCCAGCTGCTGGTGAAGAAAGCCTATTCCGTGACCTACGGCGCGAGAAATCTTCGCCGCACCATCCAGAAGGAGCTGGAAGACCCGATTTCCGAAGCAATCATTGACAGTTTTGAGCATCCCATTTCCGCCATCCGCATCCGGGTGGAGGGAGAGACCGTCAAGCTGGACATTACCTGACATATGGGAGGGGAAAAATCCCCTCCCATTTTTTCACGAATGCTGTAAGATTTTCCCCATTCCCGCGTCTAATGGGTGTAGGAGGTGAGGCCGTGACGGAGTTTGAACAAATATACCGGGCGTATTTTCAGGATGTGGAGCTGTACCTGCGGGCGATCAGTCATAACGAAAGTCTTGCGGAGGAGCTGACGGAACAGGTATTCTTTCAGGCGTTGAACGCTCTGCCGAAGTTTCGGGGCGACTGCGACGTCCGCACCTGGTTATGCTCCATGGCGAGAAACGCCTACCTCAGCCATCTGCGCAAGGAGCGCCCGTCCCAGCCTATCGACGAGCTGGAAATCAGCGACCCGAAGCAGGCGGTGGAGGAACAGATTATGGACGCTCAGCAGGCCATGGCCGTTCACCGGGTGCTACACGACCTGCCGGAACCCTATAAGGAGGTTTTCTCCCTGCGGGTCTTCGGGCAGCTTTCCTTTGGTGACATCGGAAGCCTGTTCGGACGCACGGCAAACTGGGCCTGTGTGACCTACCACCGGGCAAGGCAGAAAATACGGGATGAAATGGGGGAATATGTATGAAACTATCCTGTAATGTGATCCGGGATCTGCTCCCGCTGTATGCGGAAAATCTGACCAGCGAAGAGAGCAACGCCCTCGTGGACGAGCATCTGTGCGGGTGCGACGAATGCGCGAAGCAGCTGGGGATTCTGAAAAAAGCCCAGGCGATTCCGGTGGAAACAGACGCACCGGGACTGAAAAAGATCAGAAAGGCCATTGTGCGCCGCCGGGTTTTAGCGGTGACCATGGCTGTGATGCTGGTGATCACGCTCGTGCTGGGCGCGACGTTCCTCTGGGAAGCGCCGGTCTGGCTGGACGCAGATCAGGCGGTGAAGGAAGTCATGAAGATGGAGGACGGCAGCATCCGTATCTACTATACGGACATTATTCAGGGAATCAGCAGTGAGGACGACATGGCCGGAAACAGGGGCACTCTGTGCTGGAGCTCATGGGGCAGGGTATACTTCGGGGAGCAAATGCCCCCTGACCCTTATGTTATGCCGGATGACGCGGGGGGAACCACAGCCTACAGCTGCTACGGTGACCCCACTTTGCCGGAAGAATTGCAGGAACTGGATGCCGCGCGGAACAATTATTGGTATATCAGCCCCAAGAATGGCAGGGCGGAGGTGCTTCTGCTGAAAGGGGAGGGGGACGTGGAAGCCCCTGAGGAGCCGCTTCTGACGGTCAGTCACAACGGGGCGATCTCCTGCGTCGTTCTCGCGGTCATGGCAATTATTTTGGCGATTCTGGCGTACCGTTTCAGAAAGCACCGGGGCGCCCCATGGCTGACCCATGGCGCCGCTCTTGCCGGGTGCGGGTGTGTGTCGCTTCTGGTCGTTTCCGGCGGGCAGTTTGTGGAGTTTTACGGCGACTACACGGCGCATGTGAGCAACGCCTGCATTTTGCTGATACCGATGTTCCTTACGGCGGTGTGCGCCATCCGTCTGCAAAAGCTGAAAGCGCAGGATAAGGGTTTATGAGGAAACATCCCGGAAGGACAGCCTTCCGGGATGTTCTGCGTTTGCTTGTCAAAGAACCTCGTTCATTTTGTCCTCGACCTTCCAGGCAAGGTCTTCGGCCTTATTGGCAGCCTTTGCCGCAACGCGCCGCACGGGATTCTGCCTGGGCATCATCAGAACCGCTACCGCACCCGCAGCAGCGCCAAGACCGGCGGAAAGCATCCATCCTTTTGCGTTCATAAATTCTCCCTCCCTTCACAGGTAGTATACCCCAAAGGAAAAAAATCAGGACTGGAAGGTTTTTATCTTTGCAGATGGAAAAAGTTGTGATACAATAAACAAAAAACATGCCGGAGGCGGGATTATGTCTATTGATATATTACAGGAAAAGATTCGCAAGCTGAAGAATCCTTCCGTGGTGGAGCTGATGCTGCCGCTGACCGACTTGCCGCCCCGGTATGCTCACGACGCTAAGGGGTACGGTGAATTCTGCCGGGACTTGCTCGGCGGGTTGAAAGGGATCATCCCGGCAGTTCGGCTGAGCTTCGGCGCGTTTGCCCTTTTGGGCGGCGAAGGATTGCAGGAGCTGGCGCAGACGCTGAACACCGCCCGGAACATGGGCTATTACACTGTGCTGGATGCGCCGGAACTGCTCAGCCCGACCGCCGCCCAGATAACGGCGGAAGCGTTTTTCGGCGGGGAAACCGACTATCCCTGTGACGGGTTGGTCGTTTCCGGATACTTGGGCAGCGATATCATCAAGCCCTTTCTGCCCGGGTGCCGGGAGGGGAAGAAGGACTTGTTCGTGGCAGCGCGCACCGGAAATAAATCCGCTCCGGAATTGCAGGACTTGCTCTGCGGCTCCCGGCTGGTGCATACGGTGGCTGTGGACTTGATAAACCGGTTCGCGCCGGAGGCGGTGGGAAAGCTGGGCTATTCCCGGATCGGCGCGCTGACGGCGGCCAGCTCCGCCGAAAGCCTCCGCAGTCTTCGCGGCAAGTATCCCCGGGTGTTTTTCCTGGTGGACGGCTACGATTCCCCCAGTGCCAACGCCAAAAACTGCTCCTACGCCTTTGACAGGCTGGGACACGGCGCGGTGGTGTGCGCGGGGGAGACGATCACCTGCGCATGGAAGCAGGCACAGTCCGACGGCGGGGATTTTCTGGAGCAGGCCGTGGCTGCCGCCGAAAGAATGAAGAAAAATCTGACGAGATATGTAACGATTCTTTAAGGAGGAAGGGCAATGCGCCGAACTGACAGGGAAGTGACCAAACCCGCCGAGATCACGGAGATGATGACCCGCTGTGAGGTGCTGCATCTTGCGCTGAACACAGACACCGTTCCCTACATTCTCCCCGTGAACTTCGGAATGGAGCCGGACGGAATGACCCTGTACATCCACGGTGCGCGGGAGGGGACGAAGTATGCCCTGATAGAAAAGGACAACCGCGCCGGTTTTGAGCTGGACTGTACCCACGGTCTGGTTCTGGAAAATGGGATGTGCTCCATCAACTACGAAAGCGTCATCGGCTGGGGCTATCTGGAGGACGTGGCCGAGCCGGAGGAAAAGCGCAGGGCACTGGATTTGATCATGAAGCAGTACCGGGGCGAGGATTTCCCATACAGCACTGCCGTGATTCCCAAAACCCGTGTACTTCGTCTGCGGGTGCAGGCGCGGACGGCGAAACGGAGACGCATTGGGTAATATGTACCGGGGCGAACTGCCCCGGGGTGTTATCGGACACCAGCTGTACCCTGACGGGCGGCGGTGTTTTCCGTGATGTCGTCCATCCCGTCCAGAGGGCCGTTGCCGTTGTCGATGGTGGCGTTGGTAGAAGGCTCAACGCTGGGCATCGTGGTGGGCGCGGTGGTAGCCCGGGTCGTCTCGGTGGTCGCGGCGGTAGGCGTCGTGGTGGGAACGGTAGTGTTTCTGCTGGGGTCCTGGTTGGTGCAGCCGCAGCCGGTAAACAGCGCCGCGGTAAGGACGAGAACCAGTACGAGAATGGCATATTTTTTCATGTTTTTACCTCCAAATGAATCTTGCTTCAAACGTATTATTTCCCGTATGCCGGGGTTTACGCTGGTAATAATACCCAGTTTTCTGCAACTTTATAAGAGTAAACACTTTTTCTTCCGTTTCCTGCGAAGTGGACGTTTTCTTTATTTTCTTTTGGAAGTTAGCATATGATAACTCGCAAAATCGGATTTTCTGAAATTTTTTGTTGCTTTTTCTTGCATAGACATGTATAATGAAAGGGAATAAAAAATGAAGGAGAATTCTGCGCTATGAAGAAGCTCGCTGCTAAGAAAAATGTGGAGTGCATGGCATGTCTGCAATGCGTTGCCGCCTGTTCCGAGGCGTTCTATAAGGAATTTGACGAGGAGAAGAGCTGTGTCCGCATCGTGGCCAAGGGTACCGGCGCCAAGCCCAACACCTGCATTCAGTGCGGCAAGTGTATGCGTACCTGTGAGCACGAAGCCATCACCCAGAACCCCAAGACCGGCGTGTACATGATCAACAAGAAGAAGTGCGTCAGCTGCGGCAAGTGCGCCGAAGCCTGCCCCATGCACGTGATCGTGTTCGAGGAAGGCAGCCCCGCCTCCAAGTGCATTGCCTGCGGCATCTGCGTCAAAGCATGCCCTATGGAACTGCTGGAAATCGTGGAGAAATAAGTCAAGAAACCGGATGGGCAGCCTTTGGCTGCCCATCTTTCCATTTTTAAGAAAAGGCTAAAAATGAAAAACAGACTTGTAATCTCGGCGGCATCATGGTATAATGCGAATCAGTATGTTTAGAAACATTCATCCCTAGGAGGAACGACATGAGCGGACGCTATGAAAGAAAAAAGCCGCAAAAGGCAGGCGGCTGGAAGAAGCCGGTGCTGATTGCGGTTCTGATTGTTGTGATTTTGATTGCCGCGCTGGTAGTTGCGGCTGTGGTATATTACAACTCCATGCTCAATAAAATGAATCAGGTGCAGGTGCCGACCATCAGCCGAACCGAACCGACGACGGAGCCGGTGGAGACGACGGCTGCCACGGAAGCGACAGCCGCCACGGTGGAGACGACGGCTGCTACCGAGCCGCATGTTGCTTCCAGCGCGGACTATATCAATATTCTTCTGGTTGGTCAGGCTGCCCGAGAGGGAGAGGCTGAGCGGTTTGCCGATACCATGATCCTGTGTACGGTGAATACATACGAAAAAACCGTGACGCTGACCTCACTGCTCCGGGATACGCTGGTTCAGTATCCCAACTATACGGATACCAACGGAAAGAAGCACAGCGGCGGCAAGATCAAGCTTACCAGCATCTATCACAACGGCTACATCTGCACCAACAGCACGGCGGATGCCATGGGCCTGATGAATCAGACGCTGTATTCCAACTTCGGCATTGAAGTTGACTACGATGTGGAGATCGACTTTGACGCATTTATCAAGGCAATCAATCTGCTGGACGGTATTAATGTTGAGCTGACTGCGGCGGAAGCCAACTATCTCAACGACTTCCATGACCGCTATTACTACGAGGTGAAGGAAGGCAAAAACTGGCTGGACGGCTCCACTGCCCTTGCCTATGTCCGTATGCGGAAGGCGGAGGGTGACGGCGAAAGCGACATCAAGCGTACCGCCCGTCAGCGTCAGTTTATGGAGGCATTGCTGGCCAAGGTCAAGAAGATGAGCCTTTCCGACGTGCAGAATCTGGCCAATGAGGTTTTGCCGCTGGTGTCCGTGAGCATGACCAATTCCCAGATCACGGATCTGCTTATGAAGATGCTGCCCATGCTGTCCGGTCTTGAAATCAAATCCAGCGGCACCTGCCCGGTGCGTGCCAGAGGCTACTCGTGGGGAGATATGGTGGACATCTACGGAGATGGTCAAATCCACAGTGTCATGCTGTACGATAAGGACAAGAACGTGGCCTACATGCGGGCGATCACCGAGGGCGAGGGCGAGATCCCCGAGACGGTGCCGATTCAGGACTAAGTTGTAATGGAAGAATTGCGGGAAAGCGGTGCTTTCCCGCAATTTCTTTCTGCGGGGCATTTGTTACATAAATTTCATGTTTGTCATAATTGCAAACCGCCGGGGAATATGCTATACTGTACTATAGTTTACACCCGGAGGCGTTTATGACTGAGTTGACTGAATTCCAGCGGAAACTCTCCGCTTTACTGCCCGATGTGGAGCTTCGGTTTGAAGAAGCTCTGGCAAAGCATACCTCCTTTCGCATCGGCGGGGACGCCGAGGTAATGGCGTTTCCCAAAACCAAAATCGAACTGGCGGATATCCTGAAAGCCTGCGCCAAGCTGAACTGCAAATGCGCCATTCTGGGCGCGGGAACCAACGTGCTGGCGCCGGATGAGGGTGTCCGGGGGCTGGTGGTCTGCCTGAAGGATTGCCTTGGCGGCATGGAACGGCTGGACGAGACCCACATCCGGGTGATGGCGGGCGTGACCATGGCACGGGCGGCGGTGAACGCTGCGAACATGGGTCTCACCGGCATGGAATTCGCCCACGGCATACCGGGAACCGTCGGCGGCGGCGTGTATATGAACGCCGGGGCTTACGGCGGCGAGATTTGCCAGATCTGCGAAAGTGTTGAGGTCATGGATTTGGACGGCAATCTTTCCCGTCTGTCCAACGCCGAGATGGCCTTCTCCTATCGTCACAGCGTACTGGAAAACCGCCCGGGAATCGTGGTCAGCGCGGATTTTGCCCTGAAAAAGGGGAACCCGGAAGAAATCTGGGCGAAAATGAAGGACCTAATTGCCCGCCGTACCGCTTCCCAGCCGTTGGACGTTCCTTCGGCCGGTTCTGCATTCAAACGCCCGACGGGCGGTTATGCAGCGGCGCTGATCGAAGAAGCGGGACTGAAGGGCTATCAGGTAGGCGGCGCGGCGATCTCCGCGAAGCACGCCGGGTTTGCCGTCAATCTGGGCGGCGCGACGGCGGCGGATGTGAAGGCTCTGCTGTCCCAGGTGTCCGAGCAGGTCTATCAGAAAAGCGGCATCCGGTTGGAGCCGGAGGTTCGTATCTGGTAACGTATAGATTACATTCGGAAAGGTGGTCTCCCCATGGCAAGCTCTTTTTCCTCTGCCGCCAAGGCGGAGGTCTGCCGGATTTTGCCCCAGAAACATTGCTGTGCTCTGGCGGAGTGCTTTGGCGTTCTGCTGTTTGCCAACAATTTCTCCACTGACGGTATTAAAATCATCACCGAAAGCCGGGATTTTGCCTATATTCTGCCGAAGTTGTTCAAAAAAGCGTTTGATCTGTCCTTTGACAGCTACCCCAGCCTTGCATCGCCGGGAAAGCTGGTGTTCCAGATATGGGACAGCGATAAAATCGAGACGATCATGGAAGCTTTCGGCTTTGACGCGCAGGACACACTGGCGCTCCATGTGAACCTGCCGGTGGTGGAGGAGGACTGCTGCAAGGCGTCGTTCCTCCGGGGTGCGTTCCTCGCCGGGGGAAGCGTTACCGACCCGGGGAAGGGCTACCATATGGAACTGGCGACCACCCACCAGAGCGTTGCCCGGGAGACGGATTCGCTGATGCGGGAGGTCATGGGCTTTTCCCCAAAGATGGCCAGCCGAAGCGGGGGACAGGTGCTGTATCTGAAGCACAGCGAGCTGATCTCTGATTTTCTCACGTTCCTCGGCGCACCGGTGGCGGCCATGGGCATTATGGAAGCCCGGCTGGAAAAGGAATTGAACAACAAGGTCAACCGCCGCTGCAACTGCGACGACGCCAACACCTCTAAGGTGGTGGAGGCCGCGCAGGAACAGCTTGCGGCAATTCGCATGATAAGAGAGACGGGCGCGATGGATAAACTGCCCGAAAAGCTCAGACGGGCAGCGATTGCGAGGGAGGAAAACCCCTCCGCGTCATTGTCCGAGCTGGCGGGAATGATGGAGCCGCCCATTACGAAGCCCGCCATGGGCAGCCGGATGCGGCGGCTGCTGGAGCTGGCGGAAGAGGTGAAGGCATGAGCTTTGTACATTTGCATGTCCATACAGAGTACAGCTTACTTGACGGCGCGTGCCGCATTGACGGCATCATGGATCGGGTCAAGGAGCTGGGACAGACGGCTATTGCCATCACCGACCACGGCGTGATGTACGGCTGTATTGACTTTTATAAAGCCGCCAAAGCCGCCGGGATCAAGCCCATCATCGGCTGCGAGGTCTACGTCGCCCGCCGGGGCATGGCCGATCGCGTTCATGGAATTGATAACGACCCCTACCATCTGGTGCTTCTGTGCGAAAACCGAAAGGGGTACGAAAACCTCTGCTATCTGGTGTCGGAAGCCTTTATCCACGGCTTTTACGGCAAGCCCAGAATCGACCTTCAGCTGCTCCAGCAGCACCACGAGGGGCTGATCGCCCTGTCCGCGTGTCTTGCCGGTGCGATTCCGCAGTATCTGATGGAAGAAGACTACGATTCCGCGAAGGAATACGCAAAAAAGATGTCCGGCATTTTCGGGGAGGGGAATTTCTTTCTGGAAATGCAGGATCACGGCATTCCGGAGCAGCGGCCGGTGAATCAGGGCGTCCAGCGCCTTGCCCGGGAGCTGGGACTGCCGTTGGTGGTGACCAACGACGCCCACTACCTGCGTAAAGAGGACGCGGAAATGCAGGACGTTCTGCTGTGCATCCAGACAGGCAAGACCGTGGACGACACCAACCGGATGAAATTCCAGACGCAGGAGTTCTACCTCAAGAGCGAAGACGAGATGAAAGGGCTGTTTCCCGGCTGCGAGGAAGCCTTTGAAAACACCGTCCGCATTGCCGAGCGGTGCAATCTGGAATTTACCTTCCACGAATATCATCTGCCCTCTTACCCGGTGCCGGAGGGGTATACGGACGAGGAATATTTCCGTAAGCTGTGCGCTGAGGGCTTTGCCGAGCGGTATCCTGACGCGCCCGAAGCATACCGAGAGCGGCTGGAATATGAGATCGGCGTCATCAGTCGGATGGGTTATGTAAACTACTATCTCATCGTCTGGGACTTTATCCACTACGCCAAGGTCAACGGCATTCCCGTGGGGCCGGGACGCGGTTCCGGTGCGGCTTCCATTGTGGCATACTGTATGCACATCACGGAAGTCGACCCCATGAAGTATAACCTCATTTTCGAGCGGTTTCTCAACCCGGAACGGGTGAGTATGCCGGATTTCGATACGGATTTCAGCCCGGAGCGTCGGGGCGAGGTCATGGAATACGTCATGGAGAAATACGGCGCGGATCACGTCGCCCAGATCGTCACCTTCGGCACCATGGCCGCCCGGGGCGCCATCCGGGACGTTGGCCGGGCGCTGAACTTCTCCTACGCGGAGACGGATGTGGTGGCCAAGCTGGTGCCCACCATGCCGCTCCACCTGACGCTGGCGGAGGCTATGAAGATTTCCCCCAAACTCAAGGAGATGTACGACGGCGACCAGCGGGTAAAAACGCTCATCGACACGGCTATGCGTCTGGAGGGAATGCCCCGGAACACGTCCACCCACGCCGCTGGCGTGGTCATTACGGCGCAGCCGGTCAATACCTATGTACCGCTGTCCCGGAACGACGATACCGTGGTCACCCAGTACACCATGACCACCATCGAAGAGTTGGGACTTCTGAAAATGGACTTTTTGGGTCTGCGGAACCTGTCAGTGATTCAGGACGCGGAAGCGCTGGCGCAGCAGGAAGACCCTGACTTTCAGATTGCAAAAGCACCGGATAACGACCCGGAGACCTTTGCTATGCTGGCCGAGGGCAAGACCCAGGGCGTTTTTCAGATGGAATCCACCGGCATGACCGGGGTGTGCGTCAGCATGAAGCCCACCTCCATCGAAGATCTGACGGCCATTGTGGCGCTGTACCGCCCCGGCCCTATGGAATCCATTCCCAAGTTCGTTGAAAATAAGTTCACCCCCGGGAAAGTGACTTACAAAACGCCCCTTCTGGAGCCAATTCTGAAGGTGACCTACGGCTGTATCGTCTATCAGGAGCAGGTCATTGAGATTTTCCGGACCTTGGGCGGCTACTCCATGGGTCAGGCGGACAACATCCGCCGGGCAATTTCCAAGAAAAAGCAGAAGATCATTGACGCCGAGCGGAAGACCTTCGTTTACGGCGACCGGGAACAGAAAATCGACGGCTGTATCGCCCGGGGCGTACCCGAGGTGGTGGCGCAGTCGATTTACGACGAAATCGTGGATTTCGCCAATTACGCTTTTAACAAGGCCCACGCGGTGTGCTATGCAGTGGTCGCCTACCAGACGGCCTACCTCAAGTGCCACTATCCAAGGCAGTACATGGCGGCGCTGATGACCTCCGTTCTGGACTCTGCGACCAAAATTTCTGGCTATATCGCCGAGTGCAGGGAGCTGGGAATCCCGGTTCTGCCGCCGGACATCAACCATTCCGAGGATTATTTCACCGTCGAGGGCGACGCCATCCGCTTCGGCCTCGGCGCGGTGAAAAACGTAGGCCGCGGTCTTATCCGTTCCATGGCGGCCAAACGGGCAGAGGGCGGCGCTTTCCGCTCTCTGGAAGATTTTCTGGAACGGATGGGGGAGGGCGAGCTGAACAAGCGCGCCGTGGAAAACTTCATCAAGTGTGGCGCGATGGACTGTTTCGGCTATCACCGCAGCGAGCTTCTGGCAGTGTACGACCAGATGATGGACAGCGTGTCCGCCTCCCGGAAGAAGAATCTGGAAGGGCAGATGGGTCTGTTCGCCATGCTGGACGAGGACGACGAGGCGGGCAAGGTGCCGATCCCCAAGCTCAAGGAGCTTGACAAGGGGGAGCTTCTCTCCATGGAGAAGGAGACCACCGGCATCTACATTTCCGGCCATCCCATGGACGATTACCGGCCCTATCTGCGCAACACCCATGTGGTGCACATCGGCAGCCTTATGGAAGAGGACAACGGCTTTCAGGACGACCAGATCATCAGCGTTGCGGGTATTGTCCAGACCGTGAAAATGAAGACTACCCGGAACAATTCCATGATGGCGTATGTCACGGTAGAAGACGATACCGCGTCCATAGAGATGCTGGCGTTTTCCAATGTGCTGGATCAGTACGGCGGCTACCTCCGGGAAAACAGCGCCGTGGTCATCACCGGGCGGCTGTCCCTCCGGGACGATAAGGAGCCGCAGATCGTCATCAACCGCGCCCGCCCCATTTCGGACTACGCCGACGGCAGCGCGCCGCCGGAGCAGCCGCAGAATGTGAATAAGAGCGGCACATTGTACCTTCGGCTTCCCGGGGAGGAAGGGATGCTGTATCCCAAGATCCGGTGCATTCTGAACATGTTCCCCGGCGAAAGCAAGGCTGTGCTGTTCTTTGCGGACACCGGCCGGCGCAGGGGCACGCAGTGCTGCATCCGGGAAAGTATGCTTTCTGAGCTGAAAAATGTGCTCGGAGAAGCAAATGTTGTGCTGAAATAGCTTTTCTTTTAGAACATATTGTGGTATAATAATCAATCAAGAGGAGTTGATGCCGTGAAAAAGCGAATATGGCTGCTTCTTCTGATCGTCTTCGCGTCGCTTTTGCTGACCGGCTGCGCCTTGCAGACGGTGGATGAAATGTATGCGCTGCCAAAGCGCTCGAAAGAGTATGACAGTCTGCAATCCGCCATCGATTCCGCCATGTACGGCCTGAGCTATTCCGCGCCGGTCTCCGGAGAAAACCAGCAGACGGTACAGATGGCAGATCTGGACGGCGACGGCGTGGAGGAATATATCGTCTTTGCGCAGGGAAACTCTGCCAACCCTTTGCAGGTGCTGATTTTCCGGCAGGAGGAGGACGGCACGTGCCGCCTGATGGAGGTCATCCAGAGCAATGGCTCCGCCTTTGAGCAGGTGGAATACGTGCAGATGGACAACGCCCCCGGCTACGAGCTGGTGGTCGGGCGGCAGCTCAGCGATCAGGTGCTGCGCAGTGTGTCGGTGTACTCCTTTTCCAGCGGCAGCGCCGAGCAGCTGATGATGGTGGGCTACTCCAAATTTATTACCTGCGACCTGAATGACGACGGATGCAGCGAGCTGATGGTCATTCTTCCCGGTGAATCGGAAACCGGGACAGGCTCTGCGGTGCTGTACCGGATGCAGGACGGCAATATTGAACGCTCGGTGGAGGTCAACGTGTCGGAGGACGCGACCCACATCCGGCGGATCACGGTGGGACGGCTGCTGGGCGGAACGCCCGCGGTGTTCGTCGCCAGCGCGGTGAATAACAGCGCCATCGTAACCGACGTATTTGCCTGGAGAAACGACCGCTTTTCCAATATTTCCTATTCCCGGGAGTCGGACACCAGCGTCCAGACCTTGCGGAACTATTACGTCTACGCCGAGGACATCGACGGCGACGGCGTGATGGAGCTTCCCAGCCTGATCACCATGAAGCGTGTCTTCCCGGAACAGGAGGGCAAGCAGAAGTTCCTCATCCGCTGGTTCGCCATGGACTTGGAGGGCAGGGAAATGGACAAGTTCTTTACCTTCCACAATTACTTAGGCGGCTGGTACATGCAGCTGGCGAGCAGCTGGGCGCCGCGGGTGTCGGTGGAGCAGGAGGGCGGTAAGTATACGTTCTACGTATGGGACGAGGATTACCGGCAGGCGCTGGACGTGTTTTCCATATACGCGCTCACCGGCGGAAGCCGGGAGGAAGACGCCACGGTGGACGGCCGGTTTGCCTTCTATCGGGCAGAGGGCGTGGTCTACGCCGCGAAGCTGGAGGCGAACGCGGCGGAATTCGGCATTACAGAGAATCAACTTATCAACAACTTCCATCTGATTCAGCAGGATTGGAAAACGGGAGAGACTTGAGGGGTGTCATATGAAAAAAGTATTGATTATGGAAGATGAACTGAATATCCGAAGCTTTGTGGTCATTAACCTGAAGCGGGCGGGGTACGACGCCATCGAGGCGGGGAACGGTCAGGAGGCGCTGGACGCCATCGCCCAGACCCCGGACATTGGCGTTGCCATTCTGGATATTATGGTGCCGGGGGACATGGACGGCTTTGAGGTCTGCCGCCGCATCCGCGCCTCCAACAAGCAGATGGGCATTATCATGCTCACTGCCCGCACGCAGGAGATGGACAAGGTCACCGGCCTGATGACCGGCGCGGACGACTATGTCACCAAGCCCTTTTCTCCCGCCGAGCTGACCGCCCGCATTGACGCGCTGTACCGCCGTATCGGCGGCGACAGCTCTGCCAGCTCCGAGCTGCTGACGCAGGGACCCTTCGTGATGAACACCCGCAACCACACGCTGGAGAAGAACGGGAACCGTATCCGCCTGACGCAGGTGGAGTACGCGATCCTGAAGCTGTTCATGCAGAATCCGGGCAGAGCGCTTTCCCGTGAGGACATTCTCTCTGCCGTCTGGGGACGGGATTACGAGGGCGAGCTGAAGATCGTGGACGTGAACATCCGCCGTCTCCGCCTGAAAATCGAGGACGATACTTCCAATCCCACCTATATCACCACGGTCTGGGGTCTGGGCTACAAGTGGGGCGCCTAACCCGGAATGAACATGAAATCCATGAAAAAGACGGGCGGCCTGCGAAGACGCTGGCTGCTGAACACCGTCGGCGTTGTCTTCGCCCTGGGGCTGGTGTGCGTGATGGCGGTAACGGCGTCCTACGCCACCTACTACTACTCCAACATGCAGTCTGACATGGAAAACCGGGCGAAAACCACTACGGATTTTTTTGCCGACTATATCAATCAGGACTACGGCGACTACTACCAGTCCTGTATCACCTATGCCAAGACATTTGAGGACAAGGGCAAAATTGAGCTGCAATTTATCAACAATCAGGGCAGTCTCGTGGCGTCCTCCTACGGCCCCTGGGCGGGGCCGTCTCCCAGCACGTCGGATATCTGGGACGCCATCAGCATCCGGGACAAAAGCTCCTACATCGGCCGCGACCCGGACACCGGGGAACGCATCATGGCGGTTTCCTGCCCCATGATCTATTCCAACGGCGAGGTCATCGGTGTGCTGCGCTACGTGACCTCCACCCGGCTGGTGAACAGGCAGATCGTTCTGGTGTGCTTGGTTTGCTGCTTTGTGCTGACGGTGGTGCTGGCGGTGGTGCTGCTCAGCAGCGGCTACTGCATCCGCTCCATCTTAAATCCTGTGGCGGAGATCACGGAAAAAGCCCAGAGAATCGCCTCCGGCAGCTACGGCGTCCAGATTCAGACGCCCTTCAAGGATGAGATCGGCGATCTGGCGGACACCATCAACGAAATGTCCACAAAAATCGCCCAGAACGAAAAAATGCAGGCGGAGTTCGTCTCCCAGCTGTCCCATGAGCTGCGCACCCCTCTGACCGTTATCAACGGATGGAGCGAGACGCTGCTGGCTGGAGACGACCTGAACGACGACACCCGGCAGGGCATGAAGATCATTTCCAGCGAGGCAAAGCGCCTGACGGAAATGGTCATGGACTTGCTGGACTTCACCCGGATGCAGGACGGCCGCATGACGCTGGCCGTGGAAATGACGGATATCCGGGGCGAATTCGAGGACACGGTGTATATGTACGGCGGCCGTCTGGCACAGGACGGCATTCAGCTGGTCTATCTGGACAACGACGAGGACATTCCGGAAATTCCCTGCGACCCCCAGCGGATGCGGCAGGTGTTCCTGAATCTTCTGGACAACGCCGCCAAGCATGGCGGCTCGGGCAAGCGTATTGAGGCCTCCATGTCCTATGACGGCAAAGATGTGATCGTCTATATCCGGGACTTTGGCCCCGGTATTCCGGAGGACGAGCTGCCGCTGGTGAAGAAAAAATTCTACAAGGGCAGCTCCAGCGTCCGGGGCACGGGCATTGGCCTTGCGGTGTGCGACGAGATCGTGGAAATGCACGGCGGCACGCTGACGCTGGAAAACGCCGAGGGCGGCGGCACGCTGGTGACCATCCGTCTTCCGGCGGAACATTAAGGAGAAACCATGGCAAACAAAGAAACCGAGAACTGTGAAAAATTCAAGACCATGATCGGCGGTCAGGCACTGATCGAGGGCATCATGATGCGCGGCCCGGAGAAGGACGCTATCGTCATCCGGGGCAAGGACGGCTTGACCGTGGAGGTTTCGCCGCGGAAGCTGAACCCGCCCGGCTCATGGAAAAACTGGCCGTTTATCCGGGGCATTTTCAACTTCTTCGACGCGCAGATCGTGGGCGTGAAGGCGCTGCTAAGGTCTGCTGATCTGGCTCCCGACGAAATGCAGGAGGAGCCGTCCAAATTTGACAAGTGGCTGGAAAAGAAGCTTGGAAGCGAAGCCTTTCAGAAGGCCATCGTCGGCATTGCCGTGGCCATGGGACTGCTGCTTTCCATCGGCCTGTTTTTCCTGCTGCCCATGGTCATCGGCGGATTTTTTGACAAAATCATTACCAGTACGCTGCTTCTGAATCTGGTGGAGGGCGTCATCCGCATGGTGATCTTCATGGCCTATATGATTCTGGTGTCCCGGATGCCGGATATGAAGCGGGTGTTTTCCTACCACGGCGCGGAGCATAAGACCATCCGCTGCTACGAGGCGAAACTGCCCCTGACGGTGGAAAATGTGCGAAAAATGACCCGGCTGCACCCCCGGTGCGGCACCAGCTTCCTTCTGGTGGTCATGGTGATCTCCATTCTTGTGTTTTCCATCGCGTCGTCAGCGCTGCTGGCGATCTTCCCCGGACTGGAAACCATCCGCGGCACCTTCGGTTATCGGATGCTGATGATCGCCTTCAAGCTGCTGCTTCTGCCGGTGGTGGTGGGCATCACCTACGAGATCAACCGCTGGTGCGGAAGAAACGACAACGCTTTTACCCGGGCGCTTTCTGCGCCGGGCATGTGGATGCAGCATTTTACCACCAACGAGCCGGACGACTCCATGATTGAGGTGGGCATTGCGGCGGTACAGGCCGTGCTGCCGGAGAAGGAGGGTTCTGATCGTTGGTGAAGCAATACGGCCAGCTGTATCTGGACACCCGCCATGCGCTGCTGGAAACCGAGGACGCCCAGACGGCGGGGATGATGGCGCGGCAGCTGCTGTGCCATTTTTCCGGGAAAAGTCCGGAAGCCATTCTGGCAGACCGTGACCTGTATGCGTCGGAGCAAGTCTGCCGGGATATGAGCCGCGCCGTCCGGCGGCTGCTGGACGGGGAGCCGCTGGCCTACGTGCTGGGGGAGTGGGAGTTTTACGGCCTGCCCCTTCGGGTGACGCCGGATGTGCTGATTCCCCGGGACGATACTTGCGCCGTGGCCGAGCTTGCCATCCGCAAGGCGCTGTTTCTGGAGCAGGACCCCCGGATTCTGGATCTGTGCTGCGGTTCCGGCTGTATCGGCCTTGCCATTGCCAGCCGGGTCAAGGACGCGAAGGTAACGCTGGCGGATTTGAGCATGGAAGCCCTGGCCATCGCCAAGGAAAACACCGGCCTGAACCGTCTCGGCGGGCGGGTGCGGTGCGTTCAGGCGGACGCCACGAAGAAAGCCCCGGCATTTCTCGGGAAATATGATATGATCGTCTCCAACCCGCCCTACGTTACCGGGGCGGAAATGCAGGCGCTTCCCCACAGCGTCAGGGACTTTGAGCCGGAAATGGCGCTTTACGGCGGGGAGGACGGTCTGGACTTCTACCGCGCCATCGTGGAGAACTACACGCCCGCGCTGAAGAAGGGCGGATTTGTCTGTTTCGAGTTCGGCATGGGTCAGGGAGACGATGTGTGCCGGATTCTGGAAGAAAATGGGTATACCATTCTGGAACGAACCAGAGATTATAATGGCAGAGAACGTGCCGTGCTTGCCCAGTACGGCAGGAAGGAAGATTGATTATGGCTACAAAGAAAACGGTTTATGAAGCCCCCGCCCCCGCGTCGGACAAGAAAAAGGCATTGCAGACGGCCCTTGCCCAGATCGACAAGAACTTCGGTAAGGGCACGGTCATGCGTCTGGGCGACCGCCCGGAGATGAACGTGGAGGCCATCCCCACCGGCTCTCTGGCGCTGGACGCAGCGCTGGGTATCGGCGGCGTGCCCAAGGGCAGAATCATTGAGATTTACGGCCCCGAATCCTCCGGTAAGACCACACTGGCGCTGCACATTCTGGCGGAAGCCCAGAAGCGGGGCGGCGAAGTGGCCTTCGTGGACGCGGAACACGCCCTTGATCCCGTGTATGCTGCCGCGCTGGGCGTGGATACGGACAATCTGCTGGTGTCCCAGCCCGATACCGGCGAGCAGGCGCTGGAGATTACCGACGCGCTGGTTCGCTCCGGCGCCGTGGATGCGGTGGTTGTAGACTCCGTGGCCGCGCTGGTTCCCAAGCAGGAAATCGAGGGCGAAATGGGCGATACCTTTGTCGGCCTGCAGGCGCGTCTGATGTCTCAGGCGCTGCGGAAGCTGGCAGGCACCATCGCCAAGACCAACTGTGTGGTCATCTTCATCAACCAGCTGCGTATGAAGATCGGCGTGATGTACGGTAACCCGGAGACCACCACCGGCGGCAACGCGCTGAAATTCTATTCCTCCGTCCGTCTGGACGTGCGCCGCATTGAGTCCATCAAAGAGGGCAATAACGTCATCGGCAACAAAACCCGCGTCAAGGTGGTCAAGAACAAGGTCGCGCCGCCTTTCCGGGAGGCCGTGTTTGAAATTCTCTACGGCAAGGGCATTTCCAAGTGGGGTGAGCTGGTGGATCTGGCGGTTCAGCTGGACATTATCCAGAAGAGCGGCAGCTGGTTCTCCATGGGCGACGAGCGCATCGGTCAGGGCGCGAACTCCGTGAAGGATTACCTCATCGCCAACCCCGACATCGCCGAGAAGGTGGAAGCCGAGGTGCGGGAAAATCTGTGGAAGCTGAACAACGGCGCACCCAAAGCCCCCGCCAAGGCCGCCGATAAAGCGGTAGCCGTCAGCGCCGACGATTTCGACGATGAAGGTTGAGTCCCTGAAAACCTCGCCCGACCGGGCAGGGCGCTATTGGGTAACCTTTGACGACGGGAGCCGGATAGGACTGTACCGCCAGACGGTGGAGGATTTCGCCCTCTATTCCGGCAAAGAGCTGGACGAGCAGGAGACGGAAGCCCTCCGCACCGCCGCCGGGCAGATGTCTGCCAAAATGCGGGCGGTACGTATCGTCTCCGCGGCCAGCGTTTCCCGCCGGGACTTGGAAGCCCGGTTGGTGCGAAAGGGGGAAGACCCCCAGCAGGCCAAGGAAGCGGTGGCCTGGATGGAAGACCTGCACCTTGTAGACGACCGAGCGACGGCGGAGCAGGTGGTAAGCAGCTGCATTTCCAAGGGCTACGGCCTTGCCCGCGCCAAGCAGGCGCTCTACGAGAAGCGTATCCCCAAGGAATACTGGGACGAAGCGCTTGCGGACTACCCAGACCAGACGGGGAAAATCACGGCGTTTCTGAAAAGCCGTCTGGACGCGGACTCCGATGAAAAGCAGGTCAGGCGTGCCGTGGACGCGCTGATCCGCCGGGGTCACAGTTACGGGACCATCCGGCGGGCGCTGGATGCGCTTTCCTTTGACACAGAAGATTTTCAGGAGGAATTCTGAATTATGGCAAATATTGGTTTTATCTCCCTCGGCTGCGCCAAGAATCAGGTGGACTGCGAGCGGATGATGTATCGGGTGCAGGAGGCGGGACATACCGTCAAGTCGGATGTGGTCGGCAGCGACGTGGTGGTCATCAACACCTGCGGCTTTATCGACTCGGCGAAATCCGAAGCCATCGACTACATTTTGCAGACCGCCGCCCTGAAGGCGGAGGGCCTGGTGGGCAAAATTCTGGTCACCGGCTGCCTGTCTCAGCGGTATCAGGAGGACATTCTGAAGGAAATGCCCGAGGTGGACGGCATCCTGGGAACCGGAAGCTATACGGAAATCGTTCCCGCCATTGAAAAGCTCCTGAATGGGGAGCAGGTGGTGGACTTCGGCTCCATCGACGCACCGGAAGTGGAAACGGGACGCATCATGACCACGGCGGGACACTACGCCTTTATCAAAATCGCCGAGGGCTGCGACAACCACTGCTCCTACTGCGTCATTCCCTCCCTGCGTGGCAAATACCGCAGCCGCCAGATGGACGACGTGCTTTACGAAGCCCGGATGCTGGCGGACAGCGGCGTGAAGGAGCTGATCGTGGTCGCGCAGGACACCAGCCGTTACGGCACAGACTTGCCCGGGCACAAGCGGCTCCTGCCGGAGCTTCTGCGGAAGCTCTGCGAGATCGACGGACTGCACTGGATTCGCGTCCACTACGTCTATCCCGACGAAATCGACGATGAATTCATTCAGGTCATGGCCTCCGAGCCGAAGATCGTCAAATATCTGGACATCCCCATCCAGCACTGCAACAGCAAAATCCTGAAGCTGATGAACCGCCGGGGCGACGGGGAGTTCCTGAAAGCCCTGTTCGCAAGGCTGAGAGCCGGGATTCCCGGACTGGTCATCCGCACCAGCCTGATCACCGGCCTGCCCGGTGAGGGAGAGGAAGAGTTCGCCGAGCTGTGCGATTTCCTGCGGGAGGAGCGCTTGGAGCGCGTCGGCGCGTTCGCGTTCTCGCCGGAGGAAGGCACCCCTGCCGCGCAGATGGAGCACGTGGACACGGACACCGCCGTCAAGCGGGCGGAGATCGTGGAAATGCTGCAATCGGAGATCATGGACGCCTACAACGCCGAAAAGCTGGGCAAGACCATGGAGGTTCTGGTGGACGGCTACGACGAGGAAAGCGGGCAGTTCTACGGCCGCACTTTTGCCGACTCCCCGGACATCGACGGCCGGGTCTGGATTGCGTCCGACGAGCCGGTTCACGAGGGCGATTTTGTCATGGTAAAAATTGACGGCTGCACCGACGGCGATCTGTGCGGCTATGTAGTGGAGGAAGAAGCATGACGCTGGCAAGTAAAATCACGCTGGTGAGGGTGGCAATGATCCCGGCGTTTATGGTGACCATGTACTTATCCGGCGGTACGCCGGGGCTGTGGATGTACGTTTCCCTCGCAATTTTTATTGTTGCCAGCCTGACGGATTCTTTAGACGGCTACATTGCCCGGCATTACAATCAGGTCACGGATTTTGGAAAATTCCTTGACCCCTTGGCTGACAAGCTGCTGGTGATCGCCGCCATGTGTATGTTCTGCCAGTGGGGCGTGTTTCCCGCGTGGGCGCTGATGATCGTGCTGACACGGGAATTTGCCGTAACGGGACTGCGGCTGATCGCCGTCCAGAAGGGGCATGTGATCGCCGCCGGATGGAGCGGCAAGGTGAAAACCGCCAGCACCATGGTGGGGCTTTGCGTCATGATGGCGCTGCCCGGCGTGACCGTACTCAATTGGGTCGTTATCGGTGTTATTGTGCTCACCACGGTTTATTCCGGCGTGGAATATTTTGTCCAGAACTGGAAATGCCTGTGGAGCTGAAAAAGGAAGCGCTGTCATCCCGCTGCGGCGGGATGACAGTATTTTTGTGAAAAATAATCTGCCATGCAACATTTTGACCCATTGAATCGTTTCTTATCTGAGAGGAGGGGAAGGCAAATGCCTACTTTGCTGCGCACCAACAAAGAAATCATGGAAATCTATGACCGTCAGGTAGACACCGTTTACCGTGTCTGCTATGCATACATGAAAAACGCCCCGGAAGCAGAGGATATGACCCAGGAGACCTTCCTGCGGCTGATGTCCAACGGAAAGCCTTTTGCAGACCAACGCCACGAAAAGGCGTGGCTCATCATCACGGCGTCAAATCTCTGCAAGGACACCCTGAAAAAGTGGTGGCGAAAAAATGAGAACATAGACGATTACACGTCCCTGCCCCAGGAGCGGACGGAGACGGGAAACGACGTGCTGGACGCCATTCTGGCGCTGCCCCAGGACTACAAGGACGTCGTCTATCTGTACTACTACGAGGGATACACCACTGCGGAAATTGCTGCCCATCAGAACTGTCCGGAAAGCACCGTCCGCAGCCGCCTGTCCCGGGCAAGAAAGCAGCTTATGACCATGTTAGGAGGTGCTGACAGATGAAAAGTCAAGTGATTTGTGGCGCTTTGAACACGGTCAACCCCACGCCTGCCCAGAGAGCCAGAATGCGCGCGGCTCTGGAAGCCCAGCTTCCCGCCGAAAAGCCCCACCGCCGGGGCGCGCATCAGCAGAAAGCATCGTCTCAGCGCTGGTGGACGATCATTCCCGCCGCCGCGGCGCTGTTTGCGGTGGTGCTGCTGGGTATTTTTGTCCTCGGACGGACGGATAAGACTCCGCCGTCCATGTCCAATGTCCCTACCGAGCCGCTGACGCTGGAAAGCCTCCAATCCTCGGCGAATTACAAGGCCAGCATGGAGATCAAGGACTACGTCCAGAGCTACAACGCCACTGGCGATGTAGACGAGACCCTCTCCGAAGCGTACCGCGCCTATGGCTGTCGGAATACGGAAATGGCGCAGAAGGTGGACGAAACCTGCACGAAATACGGCCTGAACAAGGTCGGAGACGGAATTTCCCCGGATACCACCGAAGAAATGTTCACCGCACTGAATGTCAGAAGCATGGTCAGAGACTCCGGGAACGGGGACGTGACCACCAGCAATCCCAGCTATTCCGCTGACGGCAATTTTGAATTCTGGGGCGCGACCACGGTCAGCGGCGTAGACTACCCCATAGAATACCGGGTGTACCGCGCCATGAAGCAGACCCTCTCCACGGCCTATTGGGAAATCGAGAATACGAGCGACTACCAGTGGTCGAACTATGTCACCACCGCCGGGACAGATGTCCTCATTGCCGTGGGGCAGAACAATTCCCTTGTGCTGACGGACACCGGCGACTCCGTTGTCGTGATCGTTGTGATGAACGCCACGACGGGGGACACCCAGACGGGAAAGGCGACGCTGGAAGCCTTGGCCAACACCTTTGACCTGTCCCTCGCCCCGAGAACCCGGAACGCCCCCGTTGAAACCACCGCGCCAACCGAAAGCGGCACCGCGATTCCGGAAGCCTACCAGCCGGTCATCGCCAAATATGTCACCGCCCTGACGGAACACTGGGGCGGGGAGGCGTGCAGCAACGCGGACATCAGCATTCTGGTGAGCTACGTAACCTCTCCCAGCGAGCTGGGCTATGCGCTTCTTGATCTGGACAATGACGGCACGGATGAGCTTATCATCGCCAACGACGCCGAACGGCAGGTCATTTACGACCTGTATTCTCTGGTGGACGGCAAGCTGGTGCATGTGTTCACCGGCTGGGATCGGAATTCCTATGAGCTGCGGGAAGGTTTCCGCATTCTGAACATCGGGTCGAACGGCGCGGCGTCCGCGGACTATGTGTACTGCCACCTGAGCAATGGGCAGCTGGTCACGGACAGCCTTATCCGGTTTGACGCGGCGACAGACCCGGATCACCCCTGGTTCCGGGGAACGGGCGAGAATGATCTCGCGCCGATCATCGACGAAAACTGGTCGGAGGACGAAATTTACAGTGCCGCCGCCAGCCTTCCCATTACAATTACACCATTCGCAGACGCCAGTGCCGGGAGTTATGACCCGGCACTGGCTGATTATGAAGGATATCTTTCCACCATCGACACGAGTTCCATAAAATACTATGCGCTACGTGATCTGGACGGCGACGGACAGGACGAATTGCTGCTGTATAATTCAGGAGAAACTTTGATGAAGGTGGTCGCAATTCAAAATGGCACTGCGCAGGAGATTTTGTCCGGCAATGTGCTTGATCTTTGCGAAGGCAATGTTCTGGAAGCATGGGAAGGCGGTTCCGGCGCGGAACAGCGGACGTATTACCGGGTGGAAAACCACACAGCAGTTCCGTTTGAGTGCATTATTTATAATATCGATGAAAACCAATGCTACCGGGATAGTAATTACGACTTTTATGAAGAAAATCTGATGCCCATCACTGAGGAAGAGTATAATCGGGTCGTTAACACTTATCCCGGTATGTCCTTCTGGGATTGTAACCCAAAGCCGCTTGAGAAAATGAATTCCGCAGACAGCAGTGCGGGAGATGACGCCCAGCTGCTGGCCAATTACGGGGGATATCTTTCTTCAATCGACACGTATTGGATAAAATACTACGCGCTTCGTGATCTGGACGGCGACGGGCAGGATGAACTGCTGCTGTTTAACAGGGACAAGACGCTTAGCAATGTGGCCGGCGTTCTAAACGGCACCGCGCGGGAAATTCTGAACGGAAGTTCGCTTTATCTGTGTGCTGGAAATGTTCTGGAGTACTGGGGCGAGGGTTCCGGCGGAAGCGGCTGTACCTATTATCAGGTGGAAAACAAAACGGCTGTTCCGATAGAGAGTATTACTTACCGCGGCAATAATGACCAATGGTATCGGGACAGAGATTTTGACTTTATGAAAGAAGACCTGACACCCATTACGAATGAGGAATATCAGCGCATCGTGGACACCTATCCCCGCATGACCATGAGCGATTGCAACGCGAGGGCACTCCCAGAAATATAACCTGACGAAGGCGGGCGAAAGCGCCCGCCTTCGATTTTGACTGGATTTTTCCGTTTTGATGTGATATAATGTTCGGGCATTTCAACATACAAGCGAGGGAAAAACATGAATGATAAGGAAATCGGCGAGATCCGGCGGCATCTGCGGCGGGATCGCAGCAATATCACGGCCATTTACGGCTGCTATGTGAACGACAATAAGGAGGTCATCTCCGAGTTTCGCCAGAGTACCGGCATCATGCCGGAGAATGAGTCCGACAAATATTTTGCCCTTCTGCGCCGCTCCCTTTCCGGCGCCATCGGCAAGAATCTCATTGACATCACCTTCAAGACAAGTCAGGTGGCAGGCTCCCCGGAGCATAAAATGCTCATGGATCTGCGGGAGACCAAGCTGGCGGACGACGCGCTTCGCCGGGAATTCTGCCAGAAGATCATCGACACCGTTACCATCGAGGGCAATTACCTGATTCTGCTGTGCTGCGACAGCTACGACGTCCCCTTCAAGAGCAAGGACGGCGATTCTCAGGCGGACAATTCCGACGAGACCTACACCTTTATTCTCTGCGCCATCTGCCCTGTCAAGCAGACCAAGGCGAATCTCCACTACGTCCCGGAGGAAAAGCTGTTCCACGACGGCGCGATGAACCAGATGGTTTCCGCCCCCGCGCTGGGATTCCTGTTTCCGGCCTTTGACGACCGGGCGACCAACATCTATAACGCTTTGTACTACACCCACGACATCACGGCGTCTCAGGACGCGCTGATCGAGGCGGTGTTCAACACCCCGGTGCCCCAGCCCGCCGCCGAGCAGAAGAAGTCCTTCGAGGCGTTACTCACCACGTCGTTGGGGGATGATTGCAGTCTGGACGTGGTGCAGACCGTCCACGACCAGCTGTGCCAGCGCATCGAGCTGCACAAGGAAAGCAAGGTGCCGGAGCCGCTGATGATCTCCAAAGAAGACGTGAAGGAGGTCCTGACCTCCTGCGGCGTTTCCGAGGAGCATCTGGCGAAATTCAGCGTGGACTACGACGAGACCTTCGGCTTCGAGGCCGACCTGCACCCCAAGAACATCATTGACAACAAGCATTTTGAGGTGAAGACCCCGGATGTGGTCATCAAGGTCGACCCCGCCAGAAGCGACCTGATCGAGACCCGCGTCATCGGCGGCGTGAAATACATTCTGATCTCCGCCGACGAGAGCGTGGAGGTCAACGGCGTCAACATCAACATTGCCGATTCCGAAAAGGAAACGGCCAACGTCTGATTCATAAAGAATGCCCTGCACCGGAAGGTGCAGGGCAAACCTATGTAATTTACTTTTTGGAATTTTCCACGGCGCCGACGATGATATCGACACACTGGTCAATGCCGAGGACGCCGGAATTCAGGCAGATGTCATAATTCTGGGACTGACCCCAGGTGCGGCCGGTGTAGTGCTGATAGTTCACGCGGCGGCGCTTATCCTTCTCGTTCAGACGCGCCTCCGGACTCTTGTCGGACTCACCGTACAGACGGACGATGCGGTCGGCGCGGAAGGCCATATCCGCGAAAATGAAGGTATGCAGCGCATCGGGACGATCCTTCAGAATGTAGTCCGCGTTCCGGCCGACGATGACGCAAGCGCCTTTCTCCGCCAGCTGAAGAATCACGCTGCACTGGATATTCCACAGGAAATCGGCTGTGGAGAGGCCGTTCATCACGCCGGGAACGCCCTGGGGGGCGAAAGCGTAGGAAAACAGACTGCTGCTGGGGGAATGCTCGCCGTGCTCTTCCACAAACTTGGGGGCGAAGCCGGACTCCAGGGCGACCTGATTGACCAGCTCCTTGTCATAGAAGGGAATGCCCAGACGCTCAGCGACCTTGTGGCCGATGGTGCGTCCGCCGGAACCAAATTCACGGCTGATGGTGATGATTTTCTTTTCCATAAAGAACCTCCTTCGGAGAATGCAGTAGCTTCTCCTACTTATATTATAGTAAAAATGCTGTCAAATGTCAAGAATTGGTTCGCTCATTTGGCAGAATTGCCGACGGTGCTTCCTCATACTATTTCTCGATAAAATGGTTAACACCATTTTATCCTGCGAATTCTTCGCAGGCCGCCGGTAGCGGCGAGAAATGTATGGACTTACGTTTTTTTGCGGCTACGCCGCTGGCTGCTGAAACAGCAGCCGAATAAAACGGTTTTTAACCGTTTTATTGAAAACTAGTATCAGAGCGGCTTGCTGCCGCCGTATACCCGGTCAATTTCTTTCAAAATATCCGCATCGGCAGGGCAGAAGGTGAAATGTTTAGTCTCGCTGGGGTGAATCCAGCGCAGGGCGTTGTGTTCCAGCGCCTGCGGGACACCCTCGGAAATAACGCAGTGAAACAGCGTCAGGCGGATGAAAATGTCCGGGTATTTGTGTTCGACCTGCATGAACCGGTCGCGGACGTCCAGCTTGACGGCCAGTTCCTCCATGCACTCCCGCTGGAGCGCCTGAGGCAGCGTTTCGCCCGCTTCCACTTTGCCGCCGGGGAATTCCCAGAGCAGTCCACGCGCCTTGTTTTCCGGGCGCTGGCAGATCAGAAATTTGCCCTCGTCCCAGATCAGCCCTGCCACGACCTCGATTGCCTTTCTGCGAGTCAGCACTATGGCGGAAATGGGGGAGACGAGAACCGTTCCGGACACCGTTTCCATGGTTTCCGTTCCGGCGCAGCCGTCCCGGATGTTCACGTTCCAATGCCCATCCGGCAGGGAAACGGAGACGGGCTGGGCGTCGGCGTTGAAGACGGCGAAAATCTCTCCCTCCAGCTCGTCGATACGGAACGCCACACAGTGTTCATTTTCACAGTACACCGGGTGGACACAGCGCTGAACATCCTCCCGTGTGGACAGATGAAGCGCCGCGTGGGCTTTCCGGAACGCAATCAGGCCCTTGTAGTAGCTGAGAACATCCTGATATTCCGGCTTGTCCAGAGTCGCCCATTTCAGGGAATTGACGCTGTCCGGGGAGCGATAGCTGTTGTCGTCAAAGCCGCCGTGCTTCCCGGGCTTGGTGCGGAGCATTTCCTCACCGGCTTGCAGGAAGGGGACGCCCTGGGACAGCATATAGAACGCGGCGGCGAGGTTGTTCATCCGAATCCGGGTTTCGACAGGCGCGTCCGGGGCGGTAAGGGCGATACGGTCAAAGAGGGTGGTATTGTCGTGGCAGGAGGCGTAGTTTACGCACTGGTCTGGCTGAGCCGCCCATGACGGCATTCCCATGAAGCAGGCTTCCAACGCTTCTTTGGACACGACCGCCCCGGCGACGAACCCCGGCGCGGTGCTTTCAAAGGTAGTCCCGCGAAGCAGGTCGCGGATGGTGTCGCTGAAAAAGCCGAAGCCGGGAACCATCGCGGAATTGGTCTGCACCGCCAGCTGGACACCGGGCTTGGTCAGCTCGGTCTTCATATCCCAGCCCTCACCGTAGAAAATCACGTTGGGGTGCTTTTGATGGACGGCGGCCATGATCTCGTTGATGGTCACAGTGTCGATCAGACTGGCGATATCGAAGCGGAAGCCGTCCATGTGGTATTCGTCCGCCCAGTAGCAGACGGAATCCACGATGTACTTGCGCACCATGCTCCGCTCGGAAGCGGTGTCGTTGCCGCAGAAGGAGCCGTTGGAGTATTTGCCGTCACTGCTGATACGGCTGAAATAGCCGGGGACGATCTGGTTGATGCAGAACGCCCCTGCGTCATACACGTGGTTGTATACTACGTCCATGACCACACTCAGGCCGTTGTCGTGGAGCGCCTTGACCATCTGCTTCACCTCCGCCACACGGACAGCGCCGTGAAACGGGTCGGTGGCGTAAGACCCTTCGGGGACGTTGTAATTCACCGGGTCGTAGCCCCAGTTATACTGGGGATGGCGGCGGCTCTCATCAGTAAAACCAAAATCATACATTGGCAGGAGGTGGACATGGGTGATGCCCAGCGCCTTGATGTGGTCAAGACCGGTGGGGTGGCCGCCCCGGGTCTTTGTGCCGGTTTCGGTCAGACCCAGAAACTTGCCCTTGTTCTCAATATGGGCGCTGGTGGCAGAGGACAGGTCGCGGACGTGCAGCTCGTAAATTACGGCGTCGGTGATGGACTTACCGGCGTGGGGGTCTGCATCGGTGTCCCACTGCGGGGGATTGACGGAAGCCAAGTCCAGAATCATCCCCCGGCAGCCGTTGACGCCGGTGGTTCTTGCATAGGGGTCGCAGACTTCCCGGGCCTGGCCGTCCACAGTGACGAGGTAAGTGTAGTAAATGCCGTTCAGATTTCCGAACCGTTCCGCCGTCCATGTGCCGCAGATGTCGGGCTGCATCCGAAGCTGGGCAAGAAGGTCGTCGGCACCCGGGTCGCCGCTGCGGTACAGGCGGATGGAAACCGCCCCGGCAGTGGGCGCCCACAGGCGGAAAGCGGTCTTTTCCGGCGTCCAGAATGCGCCTAAATTACCGGAATAGGTGTATTTTTCTTCAAATTCCTGAGAAGAATATTGTTCATACATAGTAGCGGATGCTCCTTATTTTTGCCGGTAAACCGGAAATCGTTTCCTAAAGTATAGCACAGTCCGCGGGGGAAGTAAAGAAGAAGGCGTGATTGTAAAGAAGCTTTACAATTTCCCGGTAACAAATTTTACATAGATTGGATAAAGTAAAAAGGAAACAGAAATGATAAAGAAAGAAGGTATCCCGGCGGGATACCACAGGAGGAAAAATATGACTTACGAACAGGTGAAACAGGACGAAGCGGTCAGGGTGTACATCGATCAGGCGGATGCATCGCTGAAAGCCCTTGGATTTACGGAACACAGCTTCCAGCATGTGACACGGGTCGCTCAGACGGCCGGATGGATTCTGGAAACGCTGGGCTATCCGGAGAGAACCGTGGAGCTGGTGAAGATCGCCGGATATCTCCACGATATCGGCAACGTTGTGAACCGGGTCGATCACAGCCAGAGCGGCGCGGTGATGGCGTTCCGCATCCTTGACAGAATGAACTTTCCGCCGGAGGAAATTGCCGCCATTGTCACGGCCATCGGCAACCACGACGAAGGCACCGGCCAGCCGGTGAGCGCCTTCGCGGCAGCGCTGATTCTGGCGGACAAATCCGACGTTCGCCGTTCCAGAGTGCGGGACAAGGCCACCGTGGCGCTGGACATCCACGACCGGGTGAACTACTCCGTAACGGACTGCCATCTGGAATTTGATGAAGCACACACCAGCATCCGTCTGATTCTGACGGTGGATACGGAGCTTGGTTCCGTGATGGAGTATCTGGAAATTTTCATGAAGCGGATGCTTCTGTGCCAGAAGGCGGCGCAGGCGTTGGGACTGACCTTCCATCTGGTAATCAACGGGCAGCTGTTGGTATAATATTTCTGCCCGGCGTCGATTCGACGCCGGGCAGTTTTAGCCATCATACTATTTCTCGATAAAATGGTTAACACCATTTTATCCTGCGAATCCTTCGCAGGCCGCCGGTGGCGGCGAGAAATGTATGGACTTACGTTTTTTGCGGCTACGCCGCTGGCTGCTGAAACAGCAGCCAAATAAAACGGTTAAGAACCGTTTTATTGAAAACTAGTATCAAAGCTGAGAAATGCAGTCACGGATGCGCGCCACGGTGCGGTCGTAGCCCAGAATCTGCATAATGGTGTACAGGTCGGGGCTGTCGGTCTTCCCGGTGACGGCCTGCCGCAGGAAGGTGGAAACGTCGGCCACGGTGCCGGGGAAAGCGGCGGGGTCAGCCTTGTAGGCTTTCATATCCGTGGTGAAGCCGATGGCCTCGGTAATCTCCTTGACCTTGGCAAACCACGCGGCGGAGTCGTCGGCAAAGTCGTAGACGCTCAGGAAGCGTTCCAGCACGTCCCGGATGACGGCCTTGGAGAACTTCTCGTCCCAGACGGGCGCTTCCAGATACTCGTCGTAGAAAAATCCCATGTAAGGCTTGGCGTCCTTCCAGACGGCAAGGTCTTTTCTCGGCTTCTTGCCGCCCCGGCCGATGGCAAGAATTCGTTTTGCGTAGTCCGGGTCGGCTTCCAGTTTGGCGGCAAAGTCGGTATCGAACTCCTTCGCCCACTCCAACAGCTGGGTGTACACGTCCTCCGCACCCATGCGGGAAATGACGTTCTTCGATACGTCCACCAGCTTGGCGTAGTCGAACAGGCTCCCGGCGGGGTTCAGCTTCTTGGGGCTGAACTTGAAGGATTCAATGTCCGCATCGGGGTTCGCCCGCCGCCAGTCCTCAAAATTGGAGTTCAGAACGGTCATGATATATTCCCGCACGGAGGGGATGGGGAAGCCCTCGGCCTTGTAGTAGGTCAGCGCCAGTTCAGGATCCTTGCGCTTGGACAGCTTGCGCTTGGAGCTGCCGTCCATCTTCATCAGCGGCCCGATGTGAACATACTTGGGCAGCTTGAAGCCCAGCGCCTGAAACAGCTGAATGTGGAAGGGCAGGCTGGGCAACCACTCGTCACCCCGGACGACGTGGGTGGTGCGCATGAGGTGATCGTCTACGGCGTGGGCGAAGTGGTAGGTGGGAATGCCATCGGATTTGAGAAGCACGTGATCGACGTTGTTCTCTGTGATGGTCAGCTTGCCCTTTACCAGATCGTCAAATTTGAACTGGCGGTCAATGCTGCCCTCGGAACGGAACCGCAGGACCCAAGGATTTCCGGCGGCCAGCTGCGCCTGAATATCCTCCATGGGACGGTCACGCCAGACGGCGTATTTGCCGTAGTAGCCGGTGGTCTCCTTGTTCGCTTCCTGTTTTTCCCGAAGGGCGGACAGCTCGTCCTCTGTGCAGAAGCAGGGGTAGGCTTTGCCCTCGGACACCAGCTTTTTGGCATAAACGTGGTAAATTGCGGCTCTCTGACGCTGACGGTAGGGGCCGTAAGCGCCGTCGTCGCCGTCCACGGTGGCGCCTTCGTCAAAGTTGATGTTGTAGAATTTCAGGGTGTTGATCAGCACCTCCACCGCACCGGGAATCTCCCGCTTGGCATCGGTGTCCTCTACCCGGAGGTACAGCACGCCGCCGGACTGGTGGGTCATCCGTTCCGAAATCGTACCCTGCACCAGATTGCCCAGATGGACAAATCCGGTAGGGGAGGGAGCCATTCGGGAAACCACCGCACCCTCGGGAAGGTCGCGCTGGGGGAACCGGGCTTCCAGCTGCTCGGGAGTTTCGGTCACGTCGGGAAAAAGCAATTCGGCAAGCGCCTGATAATCCATAACTAACTACCTCTTTTTCATTTTCTTTGTCATAAAGTATAGCATAGGGCAGGGGAGAAATCAAGTAGACACAATTGCTTTCCTTTGGGGCAAAATACCCCCTTGCGGAACCTCTCGGGCTGTGCTAGAATAGCACTATAGATTTGAAAAAAGGAATGTGACGACCATGAGTGAGGTTATTACCGAAACTGCTGCACCGAAAAAGAGAATGCTCTCCGGCATCAAGCCCTCCGGAGATCTGACACTGGGTTCTTACTTAGGCGCAGTGAAAAACTGGGCGGAACGCGCCAACGACTATGACTGCTTCTATTTCATGGCAGACCTCCACGCCATCACCGTGCGTCAGAATCCGGCTGACCTGCGCAGACGGACGCTGGAGCAGCTGGCACAGTACATCGCCTGCGGCCTTGACCCGGAAAAGAACACCCTGTTTATCCAAAGCCATGTCCACCAGCACGCGGAGCTGGGCTGGATCCTGGCCTGTAATTCGCTCTTTGGGGAATTGTCCCGCATGACGCAATTTAAAGATAAATCCGCCAAGCATGCGGAAAATATTAATGCAGGCTTATTTACCTATCCGTCTTTAATGGCGGCGGATATTTTATTGTACCAGGCCGATTATGTGCCGGTAGGAGCGGATCAGACGCAGCATCTGGAATTTACCCGCAATGTGGCGCAGCGTTTTAATAACCTTTACGGCAACACCTTTAAATTGCCGGAAGCCTATTTACCGCCGGAAGGGGCCAAGATTATGTCCCTGCAGGAACCGACGAAGAAAATGTCCAAGTCTGACACTAATGTGAAAGCCTTTATTTCGATTTTGGATGACCATGACACCATTCTGCGTAAATTCCGCAGCGCGGTAACGGACAGTGAAGCGAAAGTTGCGTTCCGGGAGGGCAAAGACGGTGTCAATAACCTGATGACGATTTATGCGGTAGTCACCGGCAAAAATTATGAACAGATCGAAGATGAATTTACCGGCAAGGGCTACGGCGATTTTAAAACGGCCGTGGGCGAAGCCGTGTCCGAAGAACTGCGCCCCATCCGGGAAAATTTTGCCCGTTTGATGGAAGATAAAAAATATCTGGAAGAAGTATATAAAGCGGGTGCGGAAACAGCCCAGCGCATTTCCGGACGGACGCTGACAAAAGTTAAGAAAAAGATTGGTTTATTGGCTAACCCCTTTTGCTGATGGAGGTAGACACAGTTGTTAGATTTTGCAAGCTTTATGTATCGTGTCCCGGCCTTATTGATTGCCCTGACCTTTCATGAGTTCGCTCATGCCTGTGTTTCAGACAGTCTGGGCGATCCCACGCCTGAGATGCAGGGCAGGCTTACGTTAAATCCGTTAGCCCATATGGATATCGTGGGCACGCTTATGCTGGTACTGGTCGGCTTTGGCTGGGCCAAACCGGTGGAAGTGGACCCCCGTTATTATCAGAATGCCCGTTCCGGTATGCTGAAAGTATCACTGGCCGGCCCGGCGGCTAATCTGCTTTTATGTTTTTTGGCGGTCGCCGTGATGGCGCTGCGTGCGCATCTGGGGATGTCCAGCGTCTGGGTCAACCAGTTTTTATACTGGACGATGTTGTATAACGTCTGGTTTGCTTTCTTTAATTTATTGCCGATTCCTCCCTTGGACGGTTCTAAGATCTTAGCATCGTTTATGGACTATGAAACGGCCTATAAATTTGAAAACTTTGTCGGGCGTTATGGCTTCTTTATCCTTATCGCCATTGTTTACAGCGGCATTTCCGGTATGATTATCAGCCCGTTGGCTTCCTGGTATATCCATATTTGTTCGTCGATCGTGGGGATTATTTTATGACGGAACCGGTGGTAAAGGTTCTCGACTTTGAAGGTCCGTTAGATCTTCTGATCCACCTTATTGAAAAAAACAAAATGGATATCTACGATATCCCTATCGTTTCGATTACCGATCAGTATATCGAACAGCTGCATTCTCTGGGAGAACTGAATCTGGAAACAGCCAGTCAGTTCCTGGTCATGGCCTCTTTGTTGCTGCAGATCAAATCCCGTACCTTGCTGCCCGCCAGGGTAAGCGAAGAAGGGGAGGAGGAAGATCCCCGGGAAATGCTGGTGCAAATGCTGGTTGAGTATCGGCGCATCAAAGAAGCGGCCGGGCAACTGGAACTTATGCGGCAGAAAGCGGCGCTTCAGCACACCCGCAAATCATTGTTTGCCGGCAGTAAATTGCGGCGTCTCCATTCCTACCCGGTGCAGGACCTGTTGCTGGCGCTGGCCGGCATGACAGGGCCTTTACGCCAACGGGTGGCCATTGTGGAGCGTCAGGAGTATGACGTAGGCGCGAAAATGGAGGAGATCGTCGCCCGGTTGAATCGCTGCCCGGAAGGAATGGAGTTCAACCGTTCCTTTGTAAAAACGGACAGTCCCAAAGAGCGGGTGGCTTCTTTTTTGGCAGTGTTGGAGCTGCTGCGGCTAAAAGTAATTTATATCAGTCAATCCAAGGCCTTTGCGCCTATTTACTTATTTTTACACACGGGAGGAAAGAACGATGCAGCAGAAGCATAGACTGGGGTCGTTAGAAGCCCTTTTATTTGCTGCCGGCGAACCTCTCGGCGTACCTCAGCTGGCAGACCTGTTGGGGTTGAGCAAACCGCAGACCTGGGAGCTTTTGAGCTCGCTGCAGGCGGTTTATCAAACGGAGGACAGAGGCCTGGAACTGCGGGAAGTGGCGGAAGGCTGGCAGCTTTGTACGAAAGCCTGCCATCATGAGTTGATCTCCCAATTAGCCGCGACCCAGGAATTGAAGCTTTCCAATGCTGCGATGGAAACGCTGGCGATCATTGCTTTCCGTCAGCCGGTCACCCGGGCGGAGATGGAAGCCATTCGCGGCGTCAAGGTAGACGGTGTGGTGAATACCCTGTTGGACTGGGAGCTGATTGCGGAAGCAGGGCGGAAAGAAACCATTGGGCACCCGATCCTATATAAAACAACGGCCCGTTTTTTAGAAATCTTCGGTCTGCGGTCTTTGAAAGATCTGCCGCCGATGCCGGAAGTCCTGTCGGAAGAGGCGGCCCGTCATCCGGAGCAGATGGTGCTTTTACCTATGGAAAATGAAGAATCGGATTCTGATCCGGAAGAAACAGAGGAACGTGATTAATGGAAGAACGTTTGCAGAAAGTACTGGCGCAGGCCGGTATCGCATCGCGCAGAGAAGCGGAAAATTATATTACCGGCGGTCGGGTCAAGGTCAATGGTAAGGTAGTGAAAGAATTGGGAACCAAAGTAGGTCCCAATGCTTTTATTATGGTGGACGGCAACCCGATCCGACGGGAAAAAAAGCTGTATTTGTTATTTTATAAGCCGCGGGGCGTGGTTACGACGATGAAAGATCCGGAGGGAAGGCGTACCATAGCTGATTTTGTCAGGGATATTCCCCAACGTGTCTACCCGGTAGGGCGTTTGGACTATAATACCGAGGGGTTGTTGCTCTTGACCAATGACGGGCAGTTGACCCAGGCTATGACGCATCCCCGGCATGGCGTAAATAAAACTTATGAAGTGACCGTACCGGGGATCGTGCCCCAGGAAAAACTGGATCTTCTGCGGGTCGGCATCAAATTGGAAGACGGACTTACGGCGCCTGCGATCGTAGATCTTTCGTCTTACGATTATGATCGCAACCTGACAAAGTTTTCCATAACCATTCATGAGGGACGCAACCGTCAGATTCGGCGGATGTGTGATTTTATCGGGTTCCCTGTACGGTATCTGAAACGGGTAAAGATGGGGACCCTTACCTTACACGGCTTGCGCCGGGGCGACTGCCGTGAGCTTTTTGACGAAGAAGTGGAATTGCTGCGCAAAGAGTGCGGCGGGGAGACAAACAGCCAAAGCGAATAACAGATAT
>OLGB01000463.1_pt1 | contig 58513 bp, 69 predicted proteins | sample 1605691 | NCBI WGS metagenome assembly OLGB01 (sample SAMEA3888925, study PRJEB22519) | human gut metagenome | biome: human gut; feature: human-associated habitat; material: faeces | place: Denmark | collected 2010
TACGGGCATGGTCGGAACACAAAACTATAACGTAGGGGCGAGCATTGCTCGCCCGCCCTCCTGCGGTTTGGCCGGCAAAGCAAATCGGCTGCATACGTAACTCTCTGCGTTCATATGTTCTGCGTCAAAAACCGCGGCACGACGGGCGACCAATGGTCGCCCCTACGGGCATGGTCGGAACACAAAACTATAACGTAGGGGCGAGCATTGCTCGCCCGTCCCCCCTTGCCCCCCCTTGCCTTCAAGCAATCGCGCTTGCGCGACGGATGAGGTGAAAAAACTCAAGCCCGACGGATGCGGAGGAAATTCAATCCGTGCGGCACAGCTATTCATTATACATTATTCACTATTCATTCGCAGGCGCAGCCTGCGCCGTTATCCCCCCAAACCCTGCAACCGAAATGTAACCAAAAAATTTCACAAAAACGCTTGAAACCTGCCGTAGCGTATGCTATAATCAAGAAAAATATGTTTGGAGAGGATTTTGGTCCGAATTCAAGCGTATTTGACAAAACTTTTTCAACCCAATATCTTAAACGGAGGTAAACAAGAGAAAATGAAAAAGAGACTGTTGAGCATGCTGATGGCTGTTCTCATGATCGCATCTCTGGTTCCTGCTACCGCACTGGCAGCAGCAGATTGCACTGCTGATAAGCAGAATGAAGATCATGATGTAGTCGTAGTCAGCATCGACAAGACCGCAACGCATCCCGGTGTTAAGGCAATCATCTGCAACACCGAGAAAAAAGTAGTAAGCTGCGCTGTTGACCCCTTTGCTGAGGCAAACGTAATTAATAAGTGCAGCCACAGCTGGAAGGCCGAGGAGCTTCAGAAGCTCACCTGCGACCAGATCGGCGTAACGCTTAAGTACTGCGAGAAATGCGGCACTGCGGCAACCCCCGCCTACACTACGAAGACTGAGCTGAAGTCTCACGATTGGCAGTTCACTGTCGAAGTGAAGCCGACCTGCAAGGTTGATGGCTGGGGCTATGCTGTCTGCAAGAATTGCAAAGAAATTAAGTTCATCGCAAATCACGAAGACGTAGAAAAACTTCTCAAGCCTGCCTACGATAAGGGCGAGATAGCTAACACTGTATATAATAACACTGTTGCTATGTTTGAGAAGACGAATAGCGAGCACAAGCTGGCTGACCTCAAGGCAGTGACCGAGAAGACCACTGTTAAGGACGCACAGGGCAACGATGTTGTTCTCGTTCCCAAGACCGAGGCTACCCATACTCCTACTGTTAGCGGCTATGTTTACATTAATGGCAACAATGTCGAAATCATGCCCCTGAACAGAGAGACCTATACTAACTATGTGAAGAAAATGGGCGCTAATGGTGAGAGAGACGTTGATGTTTACGCTGTTTACAATGTAGTCACGAAATCGGGTGGTTGGCATGGTATTGGCTACACCGGTTCCGCAATCTGCGAAAGCTGTGGCTACTATGTTCAGGGCGACTATATCCGCGGACTTAACAGAACCCATACCCTGACACTCGACACAAGAGGTTACTATCCCTATGTTGATGCAAGCGGCAACCGCCATGACGGTGTTACCGACAAGTACTGGTGCGAAGATTGCGGCAAGTACATCGGCGGTGAGAAGCTTGCATATGACGAGTATGTTGATTACACCAAGTATGCTGCACAGGGCGACGTAAGAGTTTTTGGCGCTAAGGAAGCACACTGCTGGGAAGCTGGCAACACCGGCGTTAAGAAAATGTACGACGGCGTAAAGTGGGTTGATATTGACGTTAATAACAACAACAAGCCCATCACTGTTGAGCATAAATTCGTTCCTGCTGTCGGCAAGGCTCCCACCTGCACTGAGCCCGGCTACAGCTACGACAACTACTATGTCTGCGCCAATGTAAAGCCTGACGGCACTCCTTGCCCCGGACACAAGGGCGATGCTGCTCAGATAATCACCAAGGCAAAGGGTCACACCGAGGCTGTTAAGGTTCTCGTTGCTCCCACTTGCTCCAGCGACGGCATGAGCGTTAAGTACTGCTCTGTCTGCAACGCATACCTGACCAAGGGCTACCTTAATGGCACCAATGACACGACTCCTGCATACTACATCGTAAAGGCTGTTCCTCACACCGCTGGCGATCCTGTCAACGCTAAGGAAGCAACCTGCACCGAAGTCGGCTACACCGGCGACAAGGTCTGCAAGTGGTGCGGCATCATGCTCGAGAAGGGCAAAGAGATCCCCATGAAGGAGCACACTGTTGTTGACGTGGCTGCTGTTGAGGCAACCTGCACCACCGACGGCATGAAGGCCGGCACCAAGTGCTCTGTCTGCGGCACTGTTCTCTCCGGCTGCGAGGTCGTCAAGGCTCTCGGCCACGACTACAAGGACGGCAAGTGCACCCGCTGCGGCGAGAAGGATCCCAACTACGTAGCACCTGAGTTCAAGGACGCTGCTTCCATCAGGGATTATGCTAAGGACGCAGTTGCATGGGCAGCCAAGGAAGGCATCGTCAAGGGCGACGAGAATGGCAACTTCCTCCCGACCGCTGACATCACCCGTCAGGACTTCGTCACCATGCTGTGGCGTCTGAAGGGCTCCGTCGCTTCCGAGAAGGCACTCACCTTCGGCGACAAGGCTGACATTAAGGATTACGCACAGACCGCAGTTGCATGGGCAGTCGAGAACGGCTACATCAAGGGCCGCGACAACGGCAACTTTGATCCTGCTGCAAAGATCACCCGTGCTGAGATCGTAGCTATCCTCAACCGCATTGCTGAGAACGCAAAGGCTGAGAAGGCTGCTGACTTCACCGACATTGCAACTCACTGGGCAAAGGACGCGATCGCATGGGCAGCTGAGGCCGGCATCGTAAACGGCGTTGGCAACAACATGTTCGCTCCCAACGACAACGCAAGCCGTCAGGATACCGTTGTTATGCTCTACAAGTTCGTAAACCTGAAGTAATTCAATAATCCGCAATTCTAACGAAGCTTAGAGATTTCAATTATTAATTTGTCTCTTGTTATAACTATTCGTTATGTTGCATAAAAGCAGCGCCGCAGAGGTTTCCCCTCTGCGGCGTTGTGATTTTAGTATTAGATGATAGCTGATAGCTGACAGCCGATAGCGCTTGACATTCGGCGCAAAACAGACTATACTGAAAACGAAAGGTGGCGCTGCCGGACAAACGGTTAGCCCCCAAATAGGTTATGAAGTAACCGCTGCTTGGTAGGCTGGGCGGTTACTTCTTTTTGTATATCTGAATGAACAGACTGCAAATGCCTATGATTACAAGACAAAGCTCGAAAACTTCGGATGTGCTCATTTGGGCAGCCCCCCTCTCGAGAGAATCAGGGGGCAAGAAGCGCCCCTGTATGTATGCAGGGGGCTAACCGCTTGCCGTTTATCGGTAGCGCCAATTACATAATATCACGAATTTTGTAAAAATTCAATATCCGATATAATAAAGTCATAAGCCATGCGCCCCGATCTGTCACTCAAAGCTCAGCCTGAATTTTTTCAGCATGTATTCGGGGAAGTACGACTGCTTGGCCTGCCGCAGACCCTCGTCTCCGACGTCGTCCTCGCGGTTAACGTACCGCACGCCGCATTTTTCAAGCTCGGTTTTCGCGAACAGGCAGTTTATCATCTGAAACGCGCCCTTGTATTCGCGCCGGGCTTTTTCTATGTGCACTATCAGCGTGTCGCCCATCACCTCGCCGATGCAGAACGCCGCGATCTCGCCGCCGGTGCGCAGCGCGTAGCCCGTGCAGCCGTAGGCCGCGAAGTCGCGCAGCACCTCGCGTGTGTGCTCGTTTTCGTACATCGCAAGCTCGCTGAGCCCGGCGTCCGACCAGTCGTGCTCGCAGCATTTTTCGATCATGTGCGCGTTCTCCTTCGTTATCGGCTCAAGGCTGAAATCGGGGTAGAGCTTCTCAAACTGGTGGATGAGGTTGCGCTTTTTGCTGTATTTTTTCCCGGCGAGATATGCGAGATCCCCGGCCCTGTACATGTAGTCAGCGATGTCCGCCTCCTCGACGGCGGTGAAGTTAAACTCCTGCCGCAGCTCATCGAGCGCTGCCTCCGGCACGAGGCTCATCGTGAGCCCTTCGCCGACGGCATCGCGCAGCGCTCTGACTCTATCGCACAGACTGCCCCTGCCCAGCGGCAGCAAATAGTCGTACCCGCCGCCCGAGCGCGATCTTTCGCGCATGAACAGAACGCCGTCCGAAATGTTGTATTCGTATCCGAATCTGTCGGCCCACATGAACACGCCCAGCACCGAGTAGTCGCACGAGCGATACTGTCCGCGCAGGTACGGGCGCAGCGCGCCGACGTCCGGCAGTGTGATTTTTTTGAAATCCAAGGGATTTTACCTCTTTTCATATTATGCGCACATTATAACAAATAGCCGCAAAAATAACAAGCGCCTGCGCCACAGTGCGCAAAAACTCATAATAAGACATAAAAAGCCATGCCGCAGGTCTTTTTTTATTCACAATTATGTGTTAAAATCAATATTATCTTTACATACGAAAGGCAATCAATATGGGCTTCTTCAGTAAAATTTTCGGCAGCCACACCGATCATGAGCTTAAAAAAATATACCCCATCGTCGATAAGATTGAGGCGCTTGAGCCGCAGATGCAGGCGCTTTCCGATTCCGAGCTCCGCGCCAAGACCGCCGAGTTCCAGAGCCGCTACGATAACGGCGAGGAGCTCGACTCCATGCTGCCCGAGGCGTTCGCCGCGGTGCGCGAGGCCGCGTGGCGCGTCCTCGGCATGAAGCCGTTCCGCGTCCAGCTCATCGGCGGCATCGTCCTGCATCAGGGACGCATCGCCGAGATGAAGACCGGCGAGGGCAAGACCCTTGTCGCGGTCATGCCGGCATACCTCAACGCCATCACTGGCAAGGGTGTCCACATCGTCACCGTCAACGACTATCTCGCCCGGCGCGACAGCGAGTGGATGGGCAAGGTGCACAGATTCATGGGGCTCGACGTCGGCCTCATCGTCCACGGCCTTGATAACGATGAGCGCAAGGCGGCCTATGCCGCCGATATCACCTACGGCACGAACAACGAGATGGGCTTTGACTATCTGCGCGACAACATGGCCATCTATAAGGAAAGCCGCGTCCAGCGCGGACACGCCTTTGCCATCGTCGATGAGGTTGACTCGATCCTCATTGATGAGGCGAGAACGCCGCTCATCATCTCCGGTCAGGGCGACGAGAGCACCGATCTCTACCGTCAGGCAAATGATTTCGTCGCCGGCCTGAAGAAAAAGGTCTATGCCTCCACCGACTCCAAGGAGGAGGAGGACGAGAGCCTCGATGCCGACTACATCGTCGACGAAAAGGCGCGCACCGCAACACTCACCGCACGCGGCATCGCCAAGGCAGAGCGTGCGTTCGGCCTTGAAAACTATGCCGATATCGAAAACTCGACCCTCACGCACCATATAAATCAGGCGCTGCGCGCACACGGCATTATGAAGCGCGACATCGACTACGTCGTCAAGGACGGCGAGGTGCTCATTGTCGATGAGTTCACCGGTCGTATCATGCTCGGCCGCCGCTACAGCGAGGGCCTGCATCAGGCCATTGAGGCCAAGGAGCACGTCGATGTTCAGCGCGAGAACAAGACGCTTGCGACCATCACCTTCCAGAACTATTTCAGACTTTACGACAAGCTCTCCGGTATGACCGGTACCGCCGTCACGGAGGAGGAGGAGTTTGCGTCGATCTATAAGCTCGACATAGTCGAGATCCCGACCAATAAGCCCGTTGCGCGCATCGATCAGCCCGACGTCGTGTATAAGACCGAGGCCGGCAAGGATCGTGCGATAATCGATCAGATAATTGCCTGCCACGAGAAGGGTCAGCCTGTTCTGGTCGGTACGATATCCATTGAAAAGAGCGAATACCTCTCCAAGCTTCTCAAGGCTCGCGGCATAAAGCACAATGTCCTCAACGCCAAGCACCACGAGAAGGAGGCGGAGATCGTCGCGCAGGCCGGTAAGCTCGGCGCCGTCACCATAGCGACAAACATGGCAGGCCGCGGTACCGATATCATGCTCGGCGGTAATGCCGAATATCTGGCAAAGAACGATCTGCGCAAGGCCGGCTTTACCGAGGAGGTCATCGCCGACGCTACGGGCTATGCCGACACCGGCGATGAGGAGATACTCAAGGCCCGTGCGCTGTACGCCGAAAAGCTCAGGGAGCACAAGGCGGTGTGCGATGAGGAGGCCGAGAAGGTCAAGGCCGTCGGCGGCCTGTTCATCCTCGGCACCGAGCGCCACGAGTCGCGCCGTATAGACAACCAGCTGCGCGGACGTGCCGGACGTCAGGGCGACCCCGGCGAGAGCCGCTTCTATATCGCGCTGACCGATGACGTTATGCGTCTGTTCGGCTCCGAGCGCATGAGCAATATGATGGAATCGCTCGGCGTTGACGAGGATACGCCGCTTGACCACAAGATGCTCTCCAACGCCATCGAGCAGGCTCAGAAGACCGTCGAAAGCCGCAACTTCCAGACCCGTAAGAGCGTTCTGGAATACGATGACGTCATGAACCAGCAGCGCAATATCATTTACGACGAGCGCCGCAAGGTGCTCGACGGCGAGGATCTGCGCGAGAACATAAATAAGATGATCTACGAGTTCATCTCGGGCAGCGTAAACGACGCGCTGCACGGCGGCGCAGCGGAAAATGCCGAGCATCTCGCCGAGGTCGTCGCTCCCTTTGAAAAGCTCTTCCTGCCCAGGGGCGCAGTTAAAATGGAGGACTTCAAGGGCGCACCCAAGGCTCAGGAGATAATCGACCGAGTGTACGATATCGCACAGCAGGTATACGATAAGCGCGAGGCGGAGTTCGGCCTTGCCCCCGACGGTCAGCCCGTCATGCGCGAGATCGAGCGCGTTATCATGCTGCGCGTCGTCGACGAATACTGGATGGACCACATCGACGCGATGGCCGAGCTCAAGCGCGGCATCGGTCTGCGCGGCTACGGCAACGTAAAACCCATCGATGCGTATAAGCGCGAGGGCTATGATATGTTTGAGGCCATGATAAACGGCATCCGTGAGGAGACCGTCAGAAGAATTTACACCATCCGTGTCCGTAAGGAGCAGACGCTTGAGCGCAAGGCAGTTGCCAAAAACGTGGCGGCAAACGTCGGCGGCGAGGCTCCGAAGAAAAAGCCCATCAAAAAGGCCCCGAAGCCGGGACGCAACGATCCCTGTCCCTGCGGCAAGATGAAGGCCGACGGCTCGCGCAGACTCAAATACAAGGAGTGCTGCGGCAGAAACAACTGACGAGGAGGCACAATGGCATTTACTGAAAACACACAGCACGGCTGCGTATACATGACATCGGATAAAATAAGCGCAAGGCATATGTTCACAACGCGCATCGGCGGCGTGAGCAAGGGCGTTTTTGCGTCGTGGAACCTCGGAGTGAACCGAGGCGACGACGATGCGGCTCTGCGTGAAAACTACCGCCTTGCCGGTGAGATAATAGGCTGCAATGCCGACGATTTCGTTGTCACAAAGCAGGTCCACGGCCGCATTGTCTATCTTGCCACGGAGTCTGACCGCTACCACGTGGGATCGGATAAGCAAATTGAGTGCGACGGCTTTGTAACGAACGTCAGGGGCTTACCGCTGATGATATATATTGCCGACTGTGTGCCGGTTCTGCTGCACGACCCGGAGGCGTACGTTGCTGCGGCGGTGCACTGCGGCTGGAAAAGCAGCGTGCAGGATATCCTCGGCGCGGCGGTTGAAAAAATGTGCGCTCTCGGCGCAAAGCCGCAGAGCATCCGTGCGGCGATAGGCGCAAGCATCGGCAAATGCTGCTTTGAATGCGACGATGATGTCCCTGCGGCGGTTGAATGCTATCTCGGCGGCGAGACCGAAGGACTTTTCGAGAAAAAGTCCAACGGGAAAACGCATGTCGACCTTCGCGGAGCGAATGCGCGCAGACTTTTGCAGCTCGGCCTCAAGAGGGATAATATCGACGTGTCGGATGAATGCACGATGTGCCTTCCGGATAAATACTGGTCGCACCGAGCGACCGACGGCGTCCGCGGCAGCATGGCGGCGGCAATAGTGCTCTGAGGTGCTCAAATGTCAAGGATAAAAAGCTATATCGCGCTGCTGCTTGCACTGCTGACGCTGCTGCCGCTCGCGGCCTGCGGCACTGCCGATGACGATAAGGACGATTATATCAAGGGTCAAAGCGCAGGCAAGGAGCTTGGCCAGACCGCTGCGGCAGACGATATTTTCACACTCAACTGCAATAAGAGCTACAGCATGAATCCGCTCACCGCGACGAATACGAATAACCAGCTCGTCTGCTGCCTTGTCTATGAGAACATAGTTGAGGTAGACAACAGCTTTGAGGTCAAGCCCAACGTCGTCAGCGAATGGTCTACCGAGGACGGCTCGAGATGGACGCTCAAGGTCGCGTCGGGGCACACCTTCCATAACGGCGCCTCGCTCACCGCGACGGATGTCGCGTACAGCATCCAGCTTGCCACGCACTCCGAGCGCTTCAGGGCTCGCCTTACCTGCATCGCGGGCTGCTCGGCGTCCGATTCCGAGACGGTCGTTATCAATCTCGCAAAGAAGAACATGATGCTCCCGTCGCTGCTGAGCATTCCCGTCATCCAGTACGGAACGGGAAACCAGACCTATCCCGGCGGCTCGGGGCCTTATCAGTATGCGGAGGACTATAACAGCCTGACGGTTTACCAAAAGCATAAAAACGCGGCGACGATGCCGCTCAAGACGATATACCTCAAGACGTATGTCGGAGCGGAGGAGACAATGTCCGCTTTTGCCGACTCCCTGATCGATATGGTTCTGAACGATCCGAGCTCTACGACAAATATCGGCTACGGCAGCGCAAACGATATACGCGGCTTCAACACAACGAACATACATTATATCGTCTTCAACTCCTACAGCACGAATTTTAAAAATGACGTGCTGCGCTTTGCAATGAATTACGCCTTTGACAGGGACTACATCGTCAGTCAGCTCGGCGGCTACGCAACTGCGGCCAATCTCCCGATCAATCCGGCCAGCAATCTCTATAATGAAAGCTACGCAAAGCAGTTTAACTACGGGCTTAACAAGGTGCAGGAGATGCTCACAAACGCCGGAATGAAGGATTATGACGGCGACGGTTTTCTGGAGATCAAAAACGGCGAGGAGCTTATAGAGATAGATATAAACCTCCTCGTTTACAGCGGAAGCACCGTCAAGGTCAACGCGGCGAAGAAATTTGCCGAGGATATGAAGAGCCTGGGGCTTCAGGTCACCGTAAATAAGCAGGACTGGAGCAATTACAAGAAGCTTCTCGAGGCAGGGAACTACGACATGTGCTATTGCGAGGTGCGTCTGGGCGGCGACTTTGACCTCAGCAAGCTGCTCTCTGCCGGCGCGTCGCTCAATTACGGCGCGGTCAGCGACACTCAGCTCGATGAGCTGATCGCCGCCTATCTTGCAGCAAACGACGATGAGCGCAAGACCGCCTGCGGCAATATGTGCGCATATATTGCAAACAAGGCGTACATCGTGCCGCTGATATTCGAGCGCCATCAGCTCGTGAGCCATCGCGGTGTTGTCGAGGGCGCAAGGGCAAACGAGAATAACCCCCTGTGCGGCATAGAAAACTGGACGGTAAAGATAGAGAATGTGAAAAAATCAGAGGATACGACTAAAGATTGAGAAACGGAGAGGTGCCTTATGACAGATAAGGAGCTTTTGGCCATTGCGAGAGAGGCGTCGGGCAGAGCTTATGTTCCTTATTCCAAATTCGCGGTCGGCGCGGCGCTCGAGTGCCGCGGCGGACGTGTGTTCACCGGCTGCAACGTGGAAAACGCGGCTTTGGGCGATACGATATGCGCCGAGCGCACGGCCTGCGTCAAGGCTATCAGCGAAGGGTATCGGGATTATGTCCGCCTTGCCATCTACGCCGAAAGTCAGAATTACTGCATGCCCTGCGGCTCATGCCGCCAGTTCCTGTCAGAGTTTAACGACGGCGAGCTGGAGATACTCTGCTGCAAGGCCGACGGAAGATACGTCAGCTACAGGCTCAAGGAGCTGCTGCCCTATACATTTAATTATTAAACTATGGAGCTTGAACAACTGCGCGCCTTCACTGCCGTGGCGGAGGAGAAAAGCTATACCAGAGCGGGGGAGCGGCTGTATATGAGCCACTCCACGATGTCCCGCGCCGTTTCCGCGCTCGAGCAGGAGTTCGGCGTGCGCCTTATAAGCCGCGACAACCATGTCGCCGGGCTCACGCCCGAGGGCGAAAAGCTCTATGAGCTGGCAAAAAAGCTGCTCAGCATGGCGGACGAGCTCGAGGAAAAAATGCGTTTAAGCTGATTTCACAAAAACAAGACCGAATTTTCTGCAAAAATCACAAAACTCCCCCTTGACATCGAGGGGGAGTTTTGGTATCCTAATAGAGCGCCTGTGTGTTGCTGACGGGCGTATTATGCGATGAAGCGGGAGATTGCTCGGAAAACGAGGTAACTTCCGTGGAGTATGTCCGGTACCGATGCCATTTTCGGTACACAATCGGGCGGCTGAAGCGTACTGCACATGGTGTATATCGCCTGTACGGTATCAGACCGGCTCAACAAAGCCGGTTTGTTTTTCGGACAGGGTCTGATACACATGGTTGAGTGTGCAAATATTCGCTTCATCCGTACGGGACATGAGGCGATCCCAATGACGCCGCAAAAACTGTACGAAAAGGAGAAAACACAATGGCAAACAAGAACATGATCCGCATCAGACTCAAGGCTTACGATCATCAGCTGATCGACAAGGCCGCAGAGACCATCGTTGAGGCCGCAAAGCGCACCGAGGCTCAGGTCTCCGGACCCATCCCCCTGCCCACCAAGACCGAGATCGTCACGATCCTCCGTGCCGTTCATAAGTATAAGGACAGCCGTGAGCAGTTTGAGCGCCGCACTCACAAGCGCCTGATCGACGTGATGAATCCCACCCAGAAGACGGTAGAGGCTCTTATGTCCCTCGAGCTGCCCGCAGGCGTTGAGATCGAGATCAAGCTCTGACAGCAAAATCCCACAAAACCCAAGTCAACGACCCATAGTCCGTAACTTGCGAATGCGGACGGGTTAAGTTGCCAGCCTCTGATCATTGAGATTAAGCGAGGCAACCAATAACCGAAGGAGGAAATATCTAATGAAGAAAGCCATTATCGGCAAGAAGGTCGGCATGACGCAGATCTTCGACGAAATGGGCAAGGTCATCCCCGTGACCGTCATCGAGGCAGGCCCCTGCGTCGTGACTCAGAAGATGACCGTCGAAAAGGAAGGCTACGAAGCCGTCCAGCTCGGCTACGAGGAAGTCGCCGAGAAGCATATCTCCAAGCCCGAGGCCGGCCATCTGAAGAAGAACGGCATCGGCATGCTCAAGCATCTTAAAGAGTTCAAGCTCGAAAACGCGGCAGAGCTCAACGTCGGCGACGTTCTGAAGGCGGACGTCTTCACGGCCGGCGACAAGGTCGACGTTACCGGTACCAGCAAGGGCCACGGCTACGCGGGCGTTATCAAGCGCCACGGCGCACAGCGCACCCCCACCAGCCACGGCGGCGGTCCTGTTCACCGTCACGCAGGCTCCATGGGCTCCGGCACCGACCCCAGCCGCATCTTCAAGGGCAAGATCGGCGCAGGCCACATGGGCGTAGATCAGGTCACCGTTGAGAACCTCGACGTCGTCCAGGTAGACCCCGAGCTTAACATGCTCGTTATCCGCGGCGCTATCCCCGGCCCCAAGGGCGGCCTTGTTTATGTAAAGAGCACCGCAAAGATCGCACCCGTCAAGAAGGGCGAGGGCGCTGCCATCAGCCTCAACCCGCAGAAGGCGTCTGCCCGTGTCAACCCGCAGAAGGCCTCCGCGCGCAACAAGTAAGGAAAGGAGAGTATCTTAAATGCCTACTACTAACGTATATAACATGGCAGGTGAGAAGGTCGGCGAGATCGAACTCTCCGCAGCCATCTTCGGCATTGAGCCGAACAAGTCTGTCCTTCATGACAGCGTCAAGAACCACCTGGCAAATTGCCGTCAGGGCACCCAGAGCGCACTCACCAAGGGCGAGGTCAGCTACACGACCGCAAAGCCCTGGCGTCAGAAGGGCACCGGCCGCGCACGCGCTGGCTACAAGGGTTCTCCCGTGTGGACTCACGGCGGCGTAGCCTTTGCTCCGAAGCCCCGCGATTACAGCTACACCCTCAATAAGAAGGTAAAGCGCCTTGCTCTCAAGAGCGCACTGAGCGCACTTGCGGCGGACGACGCGATCGTAGTTATCGACGATATCAAGGTCGATGAGATCAAGACCAAGACTTTCAAGGCATTCCTTGATGCGGTCAATGTCTCCGGCAAGACCCTCGTCGTCACCGAGAGCGTTGACGAGAAGGTAGTTAAGTCTGCACGCAACCTCGCAGGCGTCACCACCACCATCGCAACCATTCTCAGCCCCTATATGATACTCAACAACCGCAAGCTCGTCGTTTCCAAGGCGGCGCTTGCAAAGATCGAGGAGGTGTACGCCTGATGAAAACCGCTTATGATATCATCATTCGCCCCATCATCACCGAGCAGTCCATGGAAGACCTGGACATCAAAAAGTATGCTTTTGAAGTCGCTAAGGATGCAACCAAGATCGAGATAAAGAAGGCCATCGAGGAGATCTTCGACGTGACCGTCATCAAGGTAAACACCCTCAACGTAAACGGCAAGGCAAAGCGCACCGGCTCGTACCCCATGGGCAAGACCGCCTCTTGGAAGAAAGCCATCGTAAAGCTCAGCGAAGACTCCAAGAACATTGAGCTGTTCGAGAACATGGCATAAGGGGAGGATCAAAGAATGTCTATTAAAACTTACAGACCTACCACTCCGGCCCGCAGACAGATGACCGTTTCCGGCTTTGACGGTGTTGACAAGCACGCAAAGCCCGAGAAGAGCCTGACTGAGGTCCTCAAGAAGAAGTCCGGCCGCAACAGCTACGGCCGCATCACCGTCCGCCACAAGGGCGGCGGCAACCGCCAGAAGTACCGTGTTATCGACTTCAAGCGCAACAAGACCGAGATGGAGGCCGAAGTCCTCCGCCTCGAGTACGACCCCAACCGCAGCGCATTCATCGCCCTGGTCAAGTACGAGGACGGCGAGCTGCGCTACATCCTCGCTCCTGTCGGCCTGAAGGCCGGCGACAAGGTCGTCTCCAGTGCCGCGGCCGACATTAAGCCGGGCAACGCACTGCCTCTGGCAAACATCCCTGTCGGTACCGTTATCCACAACATCGAGCTCTACCCCGGCAAGGGCGCTCAGCTCGTTCGCTCCGCCGGCGTTTCCGCACAGCTCATGGCCAAGGAAAACGGTATGGCTACCGTTCGTCTTCCCTCCGGCGAGTACCGCAAGGTTCGCCTTGACTGCTTCGCGGTCATCGGCCAGGTCGGCAACATCGACCACTCCAACATCTCCATCGGCAAGGCAGGCCGCAAACGCCACATGGGCATCCGTCCTACCGTCCGCGGCTCCGTCATGAACCCCTGCGACCACCCCCACGGCGGTGGTGAAGGCAAGTCCCCCGTCGGCCGTCCCGGCCCTGTAACTCCCTGGGGCAAGCCCGCACTCGGTTACAAGACCCGCAAGACTAAGAACCGCACCGATAAGTTCATAGTCAAGCGCCGCAATGCTAAGTAAGGAGGGCAAAAGATAAATGAGCAGAAGCGTTAAGAAAGGCCCCTTCGCAGCTCCCGAGCTTCTGAAGAGAGTCGATGAAATGAATAAGGCCGGCGAGAAGAAGGTCCTCAAGACCTGGAGCCGCGCCACTACCATTTTCCCGTCCTTCGTAGGACACACCATCGCAGTACACGACGGCCGCCGTCATGTTCCTGTATACGTCACCGAAGATATGGTCGGCCACAAGCTCGGCGAGTTTGCTCCCACCCGTACCTTCCGCGGCCATGCAGGCAGCAAGACCGGCAAGTAAGGAGGAGAGAACATGGACGAAAAGAAAATGGCAAGAGCAGAAGTCAAGTATGCTCGCATTTCTCCCCGTAAGGTCGGCATCATCTGCGATATGATCCGCAATAAGGACGTCGCCGTTGCAAAGGCACTCATGCAGCACACCCCCAAGGCAGGCTGCGAGTACATGATCAAGCTTCTTGACAGTGCCAAGGCAAACGCGGAGAACAATTTTGAAATGGATCCCGAGAAGCTCTATGTTGCAGTTGCATACGCAACCGGCGGCCCCATCCTCAAGCGCGGCATGCCCAGAGCTCAGGGCCGTATGTACCGCATCAACAAGCGCACCAGCCACATCACCATCTGCGTGGCTGAGAGAGACTAAGGAAGGAGGCAGAATAAATGGGACAGAAAGTTAATCCTCACGGCATGCGCGTCGGCGTTATCAAGGACTGGGATTCCCGTTGGTACGCCCGTGCAGACAAGGTCGGCGATCTTATCGTTGAAGACTACAATATCCGCAACTACCTGAAGAAGACCCTCTATTCCGCCGGTGTTCCTACCATCGAGATCGAGCGCGATTCCAATAAGGTACGCATCTATATCCACTGCTCCAGACCCGGCGTCGTTATCGGCAAGGGCGGCGCAGAGATCGAGCGCATCCGCCTGTCCGTCGAGAAGATGATAGGCAAGCCCGTAGCGATCTCCATCGTTGAGGTCCGCACCCCCGATACCAATGCTCAGCTCGTAGCGGAGAACATCGCACAGCAGATCGAGAAGCGTATTTCTCACCGCCGCGCAATGAAGAACGCAATGGGCCGTGCAATGCGCATGGGCGCAAAGGGCATCAAGGTCATGTGCTCCGGCCGTCTCGGCGGACGCGAGATAGCAGGCGTTGAGCAGTACCACGACGGAACCATTCCTCTTCAGACCATCCGTGCCGACATCGAGTACGGCTTTGCAGAGGCAGCCACCACTTACGGCCGCATCGGCGTCAAGGTCTGGATCTACAAGGGCGAGGTCCTTTCCCAGACCCTGCGCACGACTCCCCGTGTGATGGATATGAACAAGCCCCAGGGCGAGCGTCGCCGCCGCGACGACCGCCGCGGTGACCGCCGCAACGGCGAGCGCCGTCAGGGCGGCTACAACCGTGACCGTCAGCAGGGCGGCGAGCGCCGTCAGGGCGGCTACGGTCAGCGTCCGGCAGGACAGGGCGGCTACAACCGCGGTCCCCGTCCGGCAGCTCCCGCAAAGGAAGGAGGCAACAACTGATGTTAATGCCTAAAAGAGTAAAGTACCGCAGAGTGCATCGCGGCCGCATGAAGGGCAAAGCAACACGCGGTAACTTCGTTGCATACGGCGAGTATGGTCTTCAGGCCACCGAGCCGAGCTGGATCACCAGCAACCAGATCGAGGCAGCCCGTATAGCCATGACCCGCTACACCAAGCGCGGCGGTCAGGTCTGGATCAAGATATTCCCCGACAAGCCCGTAACCGCAAAGCCGGCCGAGACCCGTATGGGCTCCGGTAAAGGCTCTCCCGAGTACTGGGTCGCAGTCGTTAAGCCCGGCAGAGTGCTGTTTGAGATCGCAGGCGTTCCCGAAGAGATCGCACGCGAGGCTCTGCGCCTTGCCAGCCACAAGCTGCCCTGCAAGACCAAGATAATTGCCAAGGGCGCTGAGTCTGAGAACGGTGGTGAATAAGATGAAGGCAAATGAAATACGTTCCATGTCCGCAGCAGATCTTGAGAAAAAGCTCGTAGAGCTCAAGAAGGATCTTTTCATGCTCCGTATGCAGCATGCCACCAATCATCTCGATAACCCCGTAAAGATTTCCGCTGTACGGCGTGACATTGCACGAGTCAAGACCGTTATCCGCGAGAAAGAACTCGAGCAGTGAGGAGGTAAGTCAGAATGAATAACAGAACAACTTCCCGTAAGACTCGCGTTGGCAAGGTAGTATCCGATAAGATGGATAAGACCGTCGTTGTCATCGTGGAGGATCGCGTCGCACATAAGACCTATAAGAAGATTATCGGCAGAACCTACCGTCTGAAGGCGCATGACGAGAACAATGAATGCGGCATCGGCGATATCGTTCGCGTAATGGAGACTCGTCCTCTGTCCAAGGACAAGAGATGGCGCGTCGTGGAAATCGTAGAGAAGGCTAAGTAAGGAGGCAGCATAATGATACAGCAGGAAAGTTATCTGAAGGTTGCCGACAATACCGGCGCCAAGGAAATCAAGTGCATCCGCGTTCTTGGCGGCTCCAAGCGCAGATACGCAAGCATCGGCGACGTGGTCGTGGCTTCCGTCCGCAAGGCTGCTCCCGGCGGCTCTGTCAAGAAGGGCGACGTCGTCAAGGCGGTTATCGTGCGCACGGCAAAGTCCGTCCGCCGCGCAGACGGCACCTACGTTCGCTTTGACGAGAACGCAGCGGTCCTTATCAACGGAACCGATAAGAACCCCCGCGGCACTCGTATCTTTGGACCCGTCGCTCGTGAGCTGCGCGACAAGGATTACATGAAGATCCTGTCCCTGGCTCCCGAAGTGATTTAAGGAGGGAACAGAGAATGAAAATCAAAACTGGCGATAAAGTTATAGTCCTGTCCGGCAAGGACAAGGGCAAGACCGGCAAGGTCATTTCCGCAGACCCCAAAAACGGCAAGGTCATCGTTGAGGGCGTCAGCATAGCCACCAAGCATCAGAAGCCCAAGAAAAAGGGTCAGGACGGCGGCATCATGAAGGTCGAGACCCCCATGTATGTCAGCAAGGTCCAGCTCGTTTGCCCCAAGTGCGATAAGGGCGTTCGCGTCGGCTACAAGTACGTTGCAGACAAGAAGCTGCGCGTATGCCGCAAGTGCGGCGCAGAAATCTGAGAAAGGAGATAACTTACTATGACAAGAATGAAGAAAAAGTACGTTGAGGAAGTTGCTCCTGCTCTGATGGAGAAGTTCCAGTATAAGTCCGTTATGCAGATCCCCAAGATCGACAAGATAGTCGTGTCTGTAGGCTGCGGCGACTGCAAGGACAACGCCAAGGCACTTGACAACGTTATCAAAGAGATCTCTGCGATCACCGGCCAGCACGCTGTTGCTACCGTAGCACGCAAGTCCGTCGCAAACTTCAAGCTCCGTGAGGGCATGCACGTCGGCGTTAAGGTCACTCTGCGTCAGGATCGTATGTGGGAGTTCCTTGACAGGCTGCTCAACATTGCGCTTCCCCGCGTTCGTGACTTCCGCGGTATCTCCGCAGACGCGTTCGACGGCCGCGGCAACTACAGCATGGGCCTGAAGGAGCAGATCATCTTCCCCGAAATCGATTACGACAAGATCGAGAAGCTGCGCGGCATGAACATTGCGATCACCACCACCGCACAGACCGATGAAGAAGCACGCGAGCTGCTCAGACTCATGGGCGCTCCCTTCGCGAACTAAGGAGGAACTGACAATGGCAAAGAAATCTATGATTCTCAAGCAGCAGGCTCCTGCTAAGTTCTCTACCCGTAGGTACAATCGCTGCAAGATCTGCGGCCGTCCTCATGCTTATCTGCGTGACTACGGTATCTGCCGTATCTGCTTCCGCGAGCTGGCTTACAAGGGACAGATTCCCGGCGTCCGCAAGGCATCCTGGTAATTGGACGCTCCGGACGGGAAAAGCATCGTGTTTTACTCAAAAAAGCTTGCAATATCAAGCGTCTTGCGGTAAAATAATATGATGCCAATTTTGCGGAAAACGAAGTTGAGATACACCGAGAATATCGGTGTATCTCTTCGGCGGTTTTTCAAATATTGCCTCGAAAGGCATTTTTGAGGCGCTTACCCCCGCAGTTTGTGCCCGAGACCCCGGATCCCCGATCAAGATCCGGCCGTCGAGCATTAACTTGAACCGTCGAAAGGCCGCAGCTAATCATGTATTAGTGCGGAACCTCGCGGTCATCACCGAGGGAGCGATCCCCGGTAACTTCTAAAAAAGGAGAAAAGATTATGCAGATCACAGACCCCATTGCAGATATGCTGACCCGCATCAGAAACGCCGGTGTAGCGAAGCATGAAACTGTCGATGTCCCCGCATCGAAGATGAAGAAGGCAATTGCTGAGATCCTTCTGAACGAAGGCTACATCAAGAGCTTCCAGGTCATCGACGACGGCACCCAGGGCATCATCCGCATCACACTCAAGTATCTCCCCGGCAAGGAGAAGGCCATCCAGGGTCTTCGCCGTGTCTCTAAGCCCGGCCTGCGCGTTTACGCCGGTGCAGACGAGCTGCCCAAGGTCCTCAAGGGCCTCGGTATCGCAATCGTATCCACTTCCAAGGGCGTCATGACCGACAAGGCTGCTCGCGCAGCTCACATCGGCGGCGAGGTCCTGGCATTCGTATGGTAAGGAGGAAGGCTAACTATGTCAAGAATCGGTAGAGCTCCCATTACCGTCCCTGCAGGAGTGGAAGTTAAGGTTGACGGTCAGCACGTTTTCGTCAAGGGCCCCAAGGGCGCACTTGAGATGAACGCAGCACCCACTATGAAAGTCGAAGTCGAAGCAGGCGTCGTTCACGTCACCCGTCCCAACGACGAGAAGATGAACAGATCCCTCCACGGCCTGACCCGTACCCTCATCAACAACATGGTCATCGGCGTATCCGAAGGATTCTCCAAGACCCTTGAGGTAAACGGCGTCGGCTACCGTGCAGCTAAGGAAGGCAAGAATCTGGTCCTGAACGTTGGTTACTCGCACCAGATCATCATGCCCGAGACTGAGGACATCCAGATCGAGGTCCCCAACCCCAACCAGATCATCATCAAGGGTATCGACAAGCAGAAGGTCGGCCAGTTTGCAGCAGAAGTTCGTGGCAAGCGTCCTCCCGAGCCGTACAAGGGCAAGGGCATCAAGTATGACTACGAAGTTATCCGCCGCAAAGAAGGCAAGACCGGCGCTAAGTAATAGGAGGTGTGCCTGAATGATTAAAAGACCTGATACAAGAGCGCAGCGCATCAAGCGCCACGCAAGAGTACGCGGCAAGATCTCCGGCACCGCCGAAAGACCTCGTCTGAGCGTATTCCGCAGCGAGAATCACATTTATGCCCAGATCATCGACGATGTGGCCGGCACGACTCTCGTGTCCGCCTCCACCGTTGAAAAGGGCTTTGAAGGCAGCGGCGGCAACGTCGAGGCCGCAAAGAAGATCGGCGCGACTGTCGCCGAGCGCGCACTGGCAAAGGGAATCGAGAACGTCGTGTTCGACCGCGGCGGCTACATTTTCCACGGCCGTGTGGCAGCACTTGCAGAGGGCGCCCGCGAGGGCGGCCTGAAGTTCTAAGGGGAGGAGGAAAACTATTATGGCATACAATAATGACAGAAGAGATCGCCGCAGAGACGAGGAAGCATCCGAGTTTGTTGAAAAGGTAGTTTCCCTCAACCGCGTCAGCAAGACCGTCAAGGGCGGCCGTGTTATGAAGTTCTCCGCACTTTGCGTCGTCGGCGACGGCAAGGGACGCGTAGGCTACGGCCTGGGCAAGGCGAACGAGGTTTCCGAGGCTATCCGCAAGGGTCTTGAGGATGCAAAGAAGAACATCGTTACCGTTACCCTCCAGGGCACGACCATCCCCCACGAGATCATCGGCGCTTTCGGTGCAGGCCGCGTCCTGCTCAAGCCCGCGGCACCCGGTACCGGCGTTATCGCCGGCGGCGCTGTCCGTGCAGTCGTTGAGGCAGCCGGCATCAAGGACATCCGTACCAAATGCCTGCGCACCAACAATCCCGCAAACGTCGTTGCTGCAACCATGCAGGGTCTTATGTCTCTGCGCGACGCAGCTCAGGTAGCTGCCGTCCGCGGCAAGACTCCTGAAGAAGTTCAGGCTTAAGGAGGACTTGAAATGGCTAATCTCAGAATTAAGCTCGTCAAGAGCCTGAATGGTCGCCTCGATAAGCATATCGCGACCGCAAACTCCCTCGGACTGCACAAGATCGGCAACGAGACCGTCCAGCCCGACAACCCCCAGACCAGGGGCAAGATCGCCAAGATCGGCTATCTCCTCCAGGTAACTGAAGAATAAGGAGGAAAAGCATAATGTATATTCATGAACTTTCTCCCGTAGCCGGCTCCACCCACGTTGACAAGCGCAAGGGCAGAGGCCACGCGACCGGCAACGGCAAGACCGCAGGCCGCGGCCACAAGGGCCAGAAGGCACGCTCCGGCGGCGGTGTCCGTATCGGCTTCGAGGGCGGCCAGATGCCTCTGGCACGCCGTATCCCCAAGAGAGGCTTCAACAATATCTTTGCAAAGCCCCTTGAGGCGATCAACGTTTCCGAGCTCGACAGATTCGACGACGGTGCAGTTGTCGATGCAAAGGCTCTTCTTGACGCAGGCGTGCTTTCCAAGTGCCGCTACGGCGTCAAGATCCTCGGCAACGGCGAGATAAGCAAGAAACTTACTGTTAAGGCTTCCGCTTTTTCTGAAACCGCAAAAGAGAAAATTGAGGCGGCAGGCGGAAAGGCCGAGGTGATCTAAGTGCTGCAGACAATGCGTAACGCATGGAAGATCGTTGACCTGCGTCATAAGATACTCTTTACGCTCGTCATCATCCTCCTTTACCGCCTCGGTAATGCCGTTCCCGTTCCTTACGTCAACATCGACGCTCTCAACAGCTATTTTGCTCAGATGCAGAACACCGTTCTCGGTCTTCTGAACGTAATGAGCGGCGGCGCGTTTTCAAACGCAACGATCTTCGCGCTTTCCATTCAGCCCTACATCAACGCATCCATCATCATTCAGCTTCTGTGCATCGCAATCCCCGCGCTTGAGCGTATGAGCAAGGAAGAGGGCGAGGAGGGCAAGAAGAAGATCGCCTCCATCACTCGTTACACCACCGTAGCGATCGGCCTTATCCAGGGCTTCGCTTACTACTACATGATAATGAAATCCGGCTTCCTGACCGCCGACGGCCAGGGCGTATGGGCGGCGATCGTCATCATCCTGACCTTCACCTCCGGCTCGGCTCTTATCATGTGGCTCGGCGAGCAGATCACGGAATTCGGTATCGGCAACGGCATTTCCATCATCCTGTTTGCAAGTATCGTTTCCCGCTTCCCGCCGTCCCTGTATCAGATGATCACCAACACCGTAAACGGTACCGTGGCATGGTGGATCAATGTCCTCCTGCTCCTCGGCGCACTTGCGATGATCGTCCTGATCGTCCTGATAAACGACTCCGAGCGCCGCATCCCCGTCCAGTACGCAAAGCGTGTTGTCGGACGCAAGATGTACGGCGGTCAGAGCACCCACCTTCCCATGAAGGTCAACATGTCCGGCGTTCTGCCCATCATCTTCGCTCAGTCGATAGCGACCCTGCCCGCGACCATTGCGGCATTCACCGGCCACTCCGACAGCGCATGGGCAAGCACGACCAGCATCCCCTATGCGATCATCTACTTCCTGCTGATCATCTTCTTCGCGTACTTCTACTCCACCATCCAGTTCAACCCCGTGGAGGTAGCAAACAATCTGAAGAAGAACGGCGGCTACATCCCCGGCTTCCGTCCGGGCAAGCCGACCAGCGAGTTCATCAAGAAGGTGCTCAACAAGATCACCCTGTTCGGCGCGATCTACCTGGGCATTATCGCAATAGTTCCTATTCTTATCAGCCACTTCAGCACCTCCGCTTCCCTCAGCGGCATCTCCCTTGGCGGCACCTCGATAATCATCGTTGTCGGTGTTGCGCTTGAGACCGTCCGCGCACTTGAGGCACAGATGCTGATGCGTAACTACAAGGGCTTCCTTAGCTAAAAGAAGGTGCAGTGATATGAAGCTTATACTTTTAGGAGCTCCCGGCGCCGGTAAAGGCACTCAGGCCGAGATACTCAGCCGTATGCTCTCTATCCCCACCATTTCCACCGGCAACATTCTCCGTGCGGCCATGAAAAACGGCACGCCCGTTGGCTTGCAGGCTAAGGCGTATGTGGAAAGCGGCAAGCTCGTTCCCGACGATGTCATCATCGGCATCGTCAACGAGCGCCTCGCCGAGCCAGACTGCAAAAACGGCTATATCCTCGACGGTATGCCGAGAACCATCCCCCAGGCCGAAGCGCTCGAGCAGGCCGGTATCGATATCGACTGTGCGCTGTCTATCGAGATAGCGGACGAGACGATAATCGACCGCATGTCCGGACGCAGGACCTGCAAGGATTGCAGCCAGACCTTCCACATCGTGTCCAATCCTCCGAAGGTGGAGGGCAGGTGCGATTTTTGCGGCGGCGAGCTGACCATCCGCAAGGATGACGCTCCCGAGACCGTCAAGGCCCGCCTTGCCACATATCATAAGGAGACCGAGCCCCTCAAGGCTTTCTATGCAAGCCGCGGCAAGCTCAAGAGCGTTGACAATCAGCCGACCATCGAGGCTACGACTGAGGTTATCAAGGCAGCCTTAGGAATCTGAGCTATGTCGAGAGATCCAATCATAATCAAAACACCTCACGAGATCGAGATCATGCGCAAGGCGGGAGCAATCACCGCCGGCGCACGGTCTGTCGCACGGGCCGCGATAGCCGACGGTTTGACCACAAGGCAGGTAAACCGCGAGGTAAACGACTTTATCATCAAGTCGCGTGCCATTCCGACCTTCAAGGGCTACGGCGGCTTTCCGGCAAGCACCTGCATCTCCATTAACGAAGAGGTCATCCACGGTATCCCCGGAAAGCGCGTCATTCACAACGGCGATATAGTCTCCATTGATGTCGGCGCGACCTTCGGCGGCTTTGTGGGCGACTGCGCGGGCACCTACCCCTGCGGTGAGGTCTCGGAGCAGGCGAAAAAACTCATTGAGGTCACACGTCAGTGCTTTTATGAGGGGCTGAAGTTCGCAAGAGAGGGGTATCGCATCGACGATATCGGCTCGGCGATACAGGAATATGCCGAATCACACGGCTTCGGCGTTGTGCGCGACTATGTCGGACACGGCGTCGGCCGCAATATGCATGAGGCTCCCGAGGTCCCGAACTACAGCATAAAAGGCAAAAGGGCGAACCCCCGGCTCGTTGCCGGCATGACGATAGCCATCGAACCGATGATAACGGCCGGCGGCTACGGCGTTCATGTTCTGGATAACGACTGGACGGTCGTGACCAATGACGGAAGTCTTGCCGCGCATTATGAGAATACGATACTCATAACCGACGGCGAGGCAGAAATACTCACTATGGCAGAGAACATTGACTGACGATTTGTCAAACCGACCAGGAGGAAAATTATTTTGGCTAAAGACGACGTAATCGAACTCGAGGGCACGGTGGTCGAGTCCCTGCCCAACACCATGTTTATGGTCGATATCGGCCAGGGTCACACGATCCTTGCCCATATCTCCGGTAAGCTCAGAATGAACTTTATCAGGATCCTCCCCGGCGATAAGGTCACGGTGCAGATGTCTCCGTACGATCTGACCCGCGGACGTATCACCTGGAGAAGTAAGTAGGAGGTAAAACAAATGAAAGTAAGACCTTCCGTGAAGCCTATGTGCGAAAAGTGCAAGATCATAAAGCGCAAGGGCAAAGTCATGGTAATTTGCGAAAACCCCAAGCATAAGCAGAGACAGGGCTGATAATTAACCCAGCTCGTCCGACAAAAGTAAGATCCCGCATGGACCGCAAGGCTCCCTCCGGCGGGAATAAGCCAGGCGGATCCGCACAAATGCGGAATAATAATCGAAAGGAATGATCGATCAATATGGCACGTATAGCCGGCGTTGACCTGCCCAAGGACAAGAGAATTGAGATAGGACTCACTTATGTCTACGGTATCGGCAGAACCAGCGCAAACAAAATACTGGCAATGACCGGTATAAATCCCGACACCCGCGTAAAAGACCTCACCGAAGAGGAAGAAGCAAAGCTGCGTGAGTGCATTGACCACCACTACATCGTTGAAGGCGACCTGCGCCGCAGTGTGGCGCTCGACATCAAGCGCCTGACCGAGATCGGCTGCTATCGCGGCCTGCGTCATCGCCGCGGTCTGCCCGTTCGCGGACAGCGCAGCAAGACCAACGCCCGTACCCGCAAGGGTCCGAAACGCACCATCGCAAATAAGAAGAAGTAAGGAGGGATATGAATTATGGCAGCAAACGCAAAGAAAAAAGTCAGAACACGCCGCAGAGAGCGTAAGAACATTGAAAAGGGCCAGGTTCATATCAGCTCTTCCTTCAATAACACCATGGTCACCATCACCGACACCCAGGGCAACGCGATCTCCTGGGCATCTGCCGGCGGCATGGGCTTCCGTGGCAGCAGAAAGTCTACCCCCTTCGCAGCTCAGACCGCAGCGGAAACTGCCGCAAAGGCAGCTATGGAGCATGGTCTGAAGACCGTCGAAGTATTCGTCAAGGGCCCCGGCTCGGGCAGAGAGGCGGCTATCCGCGCTCTGCAGACGGCAGGTCTTGAAGTAACGATGATCAAGGACGTTACCCCCATTCCTCACAATGGCTGCCGTCCTCCGAAGCGTCGTCGTGTCTAATTGAAGGAGGGAAAGACAAATGGCAAGATATACTGAAGCAGTCTGCCGCCTGTGCCGCAGAGAAGGTCAGAAGCTCTTCCTTAAGGGCGACCGCTGCTACACAAAGTGCGCGCTTGAGAACAGATCCTATGCACCCGGCCAGCACGGCCAGGGCCGCAGCAAGAGCTCCGAGTACGGTATGCAGCTTCGTGAGAAGCAGAAGGCAAAGAGATACTACGGCGTTCTTGAGAGTCAGTTCCGCAGCTACTATGAGATGGCAGAGCGCCGTCCCGGCAAGACCGGCGAAAACCTCCTGAGCATCCTCGAGTGCCGCCTGGACAACGTCGTGTACCGCCTCGGCTTTGCAATGAGCCGCGCCGAAGCACGTCAGATGGTCAGCCACGGCCACTTCACCGTAAACGGCCGCAAGGTCAACATCCCCAGCTATCAGGTAAAGCCCGGCATGGTCATTACTCTGAAAGAGAGCAGCCGCGGTCTTGATAAGATCAAGGCCAATGTTGAGGCAAACAGCTCCCGTCCCGCACCCAAGTGGCTTGAGTACGACGCAAACAACATGATCGCAAAGGTCGTCGCAGTGCCCGCACGCGATGACATCGACCTCCCTATCGAGGAGCGCCTCATCGTCGAGTTGTACTCCAAGTAATACAGATACCCTCAATTGGTAAGCTGACAAAACTCAGGGCGCAAATCATGCGCCGAACTTAATAAGGAGGGTTATATTTAATATGATCGAAATAGAAAAGCCGCGTATAGAGTGCATTGAAACTCCGACAGACAGCTCCTATGGCAAGTACATTATCGAGCCGCTGGAGCGCGGCTACGGCACGACACTTGGTAACTCTCTGCGCAGGGTCTTATTGTCCTCACTCCCCGGTACCGCCGCCACCTCGATCAAAATCGCAGGCGTGCAGCATGAGTTTTCGACCATCCCCGGTGTTAAGGAAGATGTGACAGAGATCGTTCTTAACGTTAAGAGCATCATCGCCCGTCTCCACTCCGCCGAGCCCAAGACCGTCTACATTGAGGCCGTCGGCGAAGGCATTGTCACCGCCGGCGACATCAAGGCAGACGCCGAGGTCGAGATCCTCAATCCGGAGCAGCCCATAGCCACCCTTGGACCTGACGGTGCGCTCTCCATGGAGCTTACCTTCGATCACGGCAGGGGCTATGTATCTGCGGACAAGAATAAAACGGCCCAAACCGCAATCGGGACCATCCCCGTTGATTCTATCTACACACCCGTCCTTAAGGTCAACTACTCGATCGAGAATACCCGCGTGGGCAATCAGACCGACTTTGACAAGCTGACCATCGAGGTGTGGACGGACAAGACTATCACCGCACGTGATGCGGTGTCTCTCGGTGCAAAGATTCTCTGCGACCACTTCACCCTGTTCACCGACCTGTCCGACGCAGTCGGCAACCGCCCGACCGTCGTCGAAAAGACCGAGACGCAGCGTGATAAGGTCCTCGAAATGACCATCGAGGAGCTTGACCTGTCCGTAAGAAGCTTCAACTGCCTCAAACGAGCAAACATCAACACTGTTGAGGATCTCATCTCCAAGACTCAGGACGAGATGATAAAGGTCCGTAACCTTGGCCGCAAGTCCCTCGAGGAGGTCGAGCACAAGCTCGCCATGATGGGACTGTCTCTCGCGGACGAGGACAACAACTAACTCTAATAAGGAGGAAACACCGAAATGCCCGGAACTAGAAAGCTCGGCAAGACGACCGATCAGCGCATGGCAATGCTCCGTCAGCAGGTAACCGATCTGCTCGATAAGGGCCGCATGGAGACCACTGTCACCCGCGCAAAGGAGATCGCTCCCATGACCGAGAAAATGATAAGCCTCGGCAAGAAAAAGGATCTGGCCGCATACCGTCAGGCACTGGCCTTCATCACCCGTGAGGACGTTGCAAAGAAGACCTTTGACGAGCTGAGCGTCAAGTACGCCGACCGCAACGGCGGCTACACCCGCATCACCCGCATCGGACCCCGCCGCGGCGACGCAGCCGAGATGGCAGTCATCGAGCTGGTCTGATCAGCATATAAACAAAGTAAAAGCACCCCGTTTTTCGGGGTGCTTTCAGCGTTAGAGGATTAATTATGCATGACGATCTGACGAAACAGGATATTGCAAAAATGCAGGCGGAGCTTGACCACCGCAGGCTGGAGCTCATGCCGGAGCTTCTGGAGGAGGTCAAGCGCACCCGCGCCTTCGGCGATCTGAGCGAAAACTTCGAGTATAAGGAGGCAAAGCGCGCGAAAAACCGCAACGCAAGCCGCATCCGTTATCTCGAAAGCATGATAAAGTCGGCGCATATAATCGACTCCGACTCCGCCGACGACGAGGTCGGGCTGTACGACAAGGTCGAGATATATATTCCGGAGGATGACGAGACGAATGTTATTCAGGTTGTGACTACCATCCGCACAGATCCATTAAAGGGGCTTATAAGCCGCGAATCGCCCTTCGGAAAGGCAGTGCTCGGCAAAAAGGCCGGCGATCATATCATGGTGTACGTTAATGACAGCTACAGCTATGAGGCGGTAATAAAAAGCATCACAAAGGCCGAGGACGACGGCTCGGCGCCGATACTGCAATATTGAAAAAAAGCACCCCGACGGGTGCTTTTTTTGACGTTTAGGGGGATATTATTTATCGAGCTTTGCGAGCATCGCGTCGCAGACCTCGTCCATATCGCCGACTATGCCGTAGGTGCAGTAATTGAATATCGCAGCGTCCGGGTCGGTGTTGACGGCGACGACGGTGTCCGCGTCAGAAAAGCCCGTGATATGGTTCACGGCGCCGGAGACACCGAAGGAAATGTACAGCTTCGGCTTTACGACAACACCCGACTGGCCGATAACGAGCTTAAACGGAAGAACACCGCGGTCAAACACCGGCCTCGTGCAGGCAAGCTTGCCGCCGAGACGCTCGGCAAGGCGACGATAGCGCGGCAGAGCGTCCGCGCCCTTTATCGCGTTTCCTACGCAGACAATAACGTCGGCATCGGCTATATTCAGGCTCTCGTCCATGCCGTCTGCGCGGAAGTCGAGGATCCTTGTGCGTATGTCCTCAACGGGGAAGTCGATGCGCTCCTCAATGATCTCGCATTCATGCGCGCCGGAAGGCGTGCACTTGAAAGTACCGGGTCTGATTGTTCCGACCTGCGGACGCGCCACGGGAACTGTGATAACTGCCATCATCTTGCCGCCGACGGCGGGCTCGATGAATTCAATATCCGTAGTTTTCGGGTCCCAGACAAGCTCGGTTGCGTCCGATGTGCAGCCCGTGCCGAGACGTGCGGCAAAGCGCGGAGCAAAGTCGCGGCCGTTTATCGTTCCACCGACCATGACAGCCGTCGGCCGGTATTTTTCGCACAGAACGGTGAACAGGTTTGTGTACGCGTCGTTGTTGAAATAATCGTATCCCGTGCCGTATACGCGAATGAGCTTATCCACGCCGCAGTCAAGCACCTTTTGAAGCTCTGTATTGCTGATGTCACCTATGATAACGGCAGCGAGCTTTTCGCCGCTTGCGTCGCACAGCCTGCGCGTTTCCGAGCACAGCTCGAGCGATACCGGAAGAATGCTGTCGCCCTCGCGCTCGACAAAGACCCACATGTCCTTAAAATCAGTTTTTTTCATACCTGCACCTCCTTAAAGCACATCGGCGATAAGCTCCATGAGCTTATCGACATTCTTCTCCGTGCTGCCCTCGTCAATCATTGAGCCCTTTGCGCCGGTCTCGGGCGGATAGGTGCGAGGAACCTTCGTCGGCGAGCCGGGATCGCCGATCTGTCCGGGATCAAGGCCGGGTATGGTTGCGGAGCTGTAGACTTCTATCTCGGCCGTGCGGGAGGCCTTCCAGCTCTTGAGGTTGGGGATGCGTGCGCGGAAGTTTGCTTTTTCAACCGTCAGCAGGCATGGGTATTTCGCCTTGAGCACCTCAACACCGCGCTCAAGGTCGCGCTCTGCGGTTATGGTGTGCTTTTCGGTATCGACCTCGACAATTTTCGCTGTGGATGATATCTGGCTTGCGTCGAAGCGCTCTGCAAGCTGCGAGCCCATTTGGCCGGTAGCACCGTCAAGAGATTCCTTGCCGCAGAAAATGAGGTCAAAATCGCCGAGCATTTTTGCCGCCATGACTATGACGTAGCTCGTTGCCAGCGTGTCTGCGTTGGCAAATGCGCGGTCGGACAGCAGCACTGCTCTGTCCGCGCCTGCCGCGAGGCACTCGCGCAGGGCTTCCTTGGCCATATCGGGTCCCATGCTTATGACGGTTATCCTGCCGCCGTGGGCTTCCTTGACTCTGACGGCCGCCTCAAGGGCGTTTGCGTCCAGGGGATTGAGTATCGCCGGAACTCCGGCGCGGATGAGGCTGCCCGTAACGGGATCCATTTTAACAAGATTTATATCGGGAACCTGCTTTACGCATACAAGAATATTCAGCATTTTTCAGACCTCCTCAACGTTTGTGCATACCTTGCCGGGATTGAGTATGCCCTTGGGGTCGAACACCTGCTTTATCGCCTGCATGAGCCCGAATGCCGTATCGCCGACAGATTCTAGAAGATACTGCTTCTTGGCGTGACCGATAGCATGCTCGCCGGAGACCTGGCCGCCGAATTCGCTGCACTTTGCATAGCACTTGTCCATAACGGCCTTCGAGCGGCGCTTGAACTCGTCGGGCTCCATGTCGTTTGCGCAGCAGTAGATGTGAAGATTGCCGTCTCCGGCGTGACCGAAGCTGCGTATTAATATGCCCTCTGCTTTGCCGACTGTGCGCGTATAAACGAGGAATTCCGCAATTCGGTCGACGGGAACGACTACATCCAGCTCGTCAAGGAGCTTGGTATCGGCCTCTATTACCGTCAGAAATGCGCTGCGCGCCGCCCAAACGTCCTTTTTGAGGCCGTCTGTCCATACCACGAGAGTATCATATGCGCCGCACCTTTCGGCAAGCTCGCCGAGGCGATCCATCTTCGCCGTGAGCTCCGCCTCACTGTCGCCGACGAGGGTGACGAGTATGTACGCACCGGCCTCCTTGCCGTTGACGACGGTGGGGAAAACGGAGTTTCCGGTGAACGCGGCGGAGGAATCGACAATGTCGCGCTCCATGAATTCTATAGACTGCGGATCGAGATTTGCAAGCTTTATCTGCGGAACTGAGGCTATAGCCGTCTCAACGTCGGCAAAGGGGAGAATGAGGCTCACGTCCATCTCCGGCTTGGGAATTAGCTTGAGCGTAAGCTCGGTGATTATGCCGAGTGTGCCCTCGGAGCCGATCATCAGGTGCAGCAGACTGTAGCCCGAGCTAGTCTTGCAGACGGTTTTTCCCAGCTCCATGATTCTGCCGTCCGGAAGAACTACGGTCATTGCAAGAACGTAGTCACGAGTAACACCGTACTTGACCGCACGCATACCGCCGGCGTTTGTGGAGACATTGCCGCCGACCGTTGCGGTCTTTTCGCCGGGATCGGGCGGATACATAAGGCCGTGCGTCAGGGCGTCAGCCGCCAGATCGCACAGCAAAACGCCGGGCTGGATATGCACGACGAGGTTATTCATGTCATAGGAAATAATTTCATTCATGCGCGTCGTGCACAGTACAACGCCGCCGCACAGCGGCACACAGCCGCCGACAAGTCCCGTACCCGCGCCGCGAGGAGTTACAGGGATATTGTTTTCATGGCAGAGGCGCATTATCTGCGAGACCTCATCTGTGCTCTCGACCTCGCAGACGACCTCGGGAGAGTATTCGCCATAGATCGGCATCTCGTCGTGGCTGAAATCGTCCTTCACAGCGTCGCCGGCAAAAAAGCGCTTTTCGCCGACTATAGCCCGAAGCTTCTCGGTAAGCTCAGGCGTGATTTTGTTGTACTTCGTCATTTCAGACCTCCTTATCAGTTCGTAACGATGACGGATATGCCGTTGGGTATAACAGTCACCGTTTTTGAGCCGCCATAGCGCGCAGATCTGAGCGCCGCGTCCAGGCTCGGTGCGTACTGCATCTTCATATCCTCGATTATCTGCCGCATTTCAGGGCGTGAGACGACTATGACCTTGTGGCGAATCAGTATCCTTGCAAGGATCTGGCTTTCCCATTGATCCGGAGCGGTCTTGTTCTGCGGCGTAGCCATCTGCCGAGCGTAGAGCTCGGCAGGGCTTTTGCAGTCGCGCAGAGCCCTGTAAAACCCCTCGCCGCCGTGCCCGTCGGCACATTCGGCGCACATGATTATCGTTCCGCCTTCGCGGCAGCTTGCCTCGGCGGCAGTCATGCCCTTTACGCACTGGTAAAGGTTCTGATCCAGCGGCGCACCGCCGTTGGAGGTTATGACGATATCGGCAATACGTGCTTTTACACGGCAGTAGCCGAGCAGAAAATCGCAGCCCGTGCGATGCGCCGTGACGTAGTTTCCGGCAAATGCCGCAACGGTCTTTTTACTCTCGTCGATAACAACGTTCACGATGTACGCAAGCTTGGCAAGCCGGGCTGCCTCAAGCATATCACAATGCAGTGGGTTGTTGTCAAGTATGCCCGTGCGTGCAAACGGGCTGTCGATAAATTTGCTGCAATGATTTCCGAGCACGGTGACCTTATCACAGATACCCGGCAGCACGCTTTTTCTGCCGCCGGAGAAACCGGCGAAGAAATGAGGCTCGATAAAGCCTTCGGCAATAAGCAGGTCCGCTTCGGCTGCAAGCCTGTCGATAACGCATGGAGCGCCGGAGGGGAGATTTCCTATACAAACATTTGCACTCTCGTCCCGGCAGTCGTGAACGATGATGCGGCAGCTTTCCATGATCTCACTTCCGAGCTTTGAGACGAGCTCGGCGGTCGATGTCGGCCTGTGGAAACCCGTCGCTACAAGGAGCGTTACCTCGATATTGGGATTGCCCTCGCGCAGTTCGCGCAGCATATTCGGGATGATGTCGCGGCTAGGCACGGGACGCGTATGGTCGGATATGATGATTACACAGTTTCTCTTCCCGCGTGCAAGCTCGCACAGACGAGGGGAGTCGATAGGCCGCAGCATCGCACGGCGGACAATGTCGCTGCCGCTGCCGCTTGAGCGCAGACTGTCTATGCCGGAGGTGAGCACGGAGGCGTTTCCCTCATCATATTCGATGTATGTGTTCCCGTATGGGATATTAAGCATTTTGCTTACCTGCTTTCTCTATCAGCATATCAACGACCGGCGTGCAGTCGGCTATGACGGAATAGTCTGCATATTCATGGATGGGAGCTTTGGGATCAAGGTTCACAGCATATATTTTTTTGACGCCCGATATGCCGCTTAGGTGTTGTACAGCGCCTGATATGCCAAAGGCAATATATATGTCCGGACGTACGGAAACGCCGGTCTGCCCGACCTGATGCGAGTAATCTGCAAAGCCTGCGGCAACGGCGGCACGTGATGCACCGACGGCGGCTCCGAGAAGATCTGCCAAGGTGTACAGCTTTTTGAAGTTTTCTCGGTTACCCATACCGAGACCGCCGGAGACGATGATCTCTGCACCCGTGAGGTCAGTTCCGAGCACAGTGTCCTCAAGTGCTTGCGTGCAAGTCCAAACCTTGTGTACCTTGCAGCAGGGTAGGAGCGGCATTTCGATACTCACCGTATTATCCGGAGCAGGGAGCTTAAAAACACCCTTGCGCACTGTTGCGAGCACCGGCAGACGCGTGTTCTCGATATGCGCAAGCCTCCTGCCGCCGAAGGCCGGCCTCGTCTGGCGCAGAGTGCCGTTTTCCGCCCAGCTCAGCGCCGTACAGTCGGCGGTTATGCCGCAATTGAGCTTTGCCGCCGTCATGGGTGCGACGCAGCAGAAAAATGCTGAGCTTTCAAAAAGAATAAATTCAGGCCGTGTTTTGTCGGCGTACTGAGCTATGCTCTCGGCCGCAGCTGCTTCGGCATTTATATCCAGCACCGACAGCGGCAGCCGCGCAATTTTGTCGGCTCCGGCATATATGAGCTGTCCTGCGTTATCGGGCTCGGCGGCTGAGACGATCACGGCCGTGAGGGATAAGCCCTTTTTGCCGCATAGCTCGGAGGCACGGTGCACAAGTCCGAGAAACGACGGCGATATCTCGCTGCCTATAACTATCGCATTTGATTTATTCACCGTCTCTGCCTCCTCTTATAAGCTCCAGCAATGTCTGCGCACCGACCTCGGCATCAGTGCAGACACTTTTCTTGCCCTTGCGAAAGCTCATTGTCTCAACAGCGGCGGTACGCGTCGGCGAGCCGGTGAGACCGACACTTTCGGCAGGGATGCCGATATCTGACAGCGTCAGGCGCTCGATGGAGACGCTTTTACTGCGGCGCATACCCATTATAGTCGGGTTTCGCACCATGTCCGTTCCGTTACAGATGGAGAGTATTGCAGGCATCTTGCCCGTAAATTCCGCTGAAACACCGTCAGATGTGCGGCATATGTGCAGCGTGCCGTTTTGCACGTTAAATGCCGTTATAACGGTCGCGATCGGCAGACCCAAACGCTCCGACAGCTGCGGAGCTATGTGTCCGGTCTCGCTGTCTATGGCCTTGCGGCCACAGAGAACGAGGTCAAATCTGCCAAGCGTGCGTATAGACGATGCTAGGATATTTGCCGTTATCAAAGTATCAGAGCCGGCGAGCGCACTGTCACAAACAATGACAGCGCGGTCAGCGCCGGCTGCGATAGCGTCGCGGAGCGAGCTTTCCGCATAGGCAGGAGCCATGGTGACGACAGTCACCATGGTTCCCGGATCGTTGTCTTTGATTCTCAGAGCAAGCTCGAGAGCATATCTGTCAGCGGGGTTTATGCTGAGTCTGCCGCCCGAGAGCCTGTCGTCGTTGTCGGTAAGCGAGTCGGAAAAGGTCGCCTGAGAGACTATCTTCAGGCATACGATTATATTCATAGAGCCTCCGAAATCAGATGATGTCGTGATAGACCTCTGCGAGAGCCTTCTGTATCGTGCGGTAGTCCTTGAAGCCTTTTTCATAGATATCCACATTTTCGGGAATGGGCGTGACAACGTCGGCCACGGTGACGCACTTTTCGACGCTATCGGTAAAATCGGCAAACACGCCTGTTGCTACGCCTGCGAGCATTGCAGAGCCCAAGGACGAATCATTATCGACCGTGCTTGTCAAAGGTGTTGCCAAAACGTCGGAGAGTATCTGCCGCCAAAGCTTGCCCTTTGCACCGCCGCCTATGATGCGGTATTCACGAACATCTATCTTCTGGGCTTTTATCTCTTCAAGGCAGTCGCGCATCGAGTAGGATATGCCTTCCATAACGGCGCGCGTGAAGTGCCCCTTCGTGTGGTGCATGCCTGCGCCGACAAAGCTTGCACGTAGCTTATCATCGTAATACGGTGTCATTTCACCGAGTAGGTATGGGTGGAAGTACAGCTTTTCGCTGCCCGCCGGAACGGCCTCGGCCGCGCGGTTGAGTATCTCATATGTGCTCGTGCCTTTTTCTTCGGCGAGCTTCGACTCGGCTGTTCCGAATATGTCCCTGTACCACTTATAGGATGCAGCGCAGCTTCTTGTTCCCGTGCCGGGATACCAGAGTCCGGGGATAACGTGGCGGTAGTTGAAAAACTGATGGCTCGCGATAGCGCTGTGGGTTATGGGGCATATGCGGCCGGCCGTTGCGAGCTTTACTGTAGCACAGCCTTCGACGATAGCGCCTGAGGCATAGACCTCGAGCGCGGTGTCCGTTGTGCCGGTTATGACCGGCGTTCCGGCGGCAAGCCCAGTAGCTGCGGCGATCTCGGGCAGAACATAGCCTGCAATGTCGCCGGGCTCTCTTATCTCAGGCAGCATATCGGGACTTATCCCTGCAAGCTCGCACAGCTCGGGTACCCATTGATTCGTGTAGTCGTTGCAGAGCATTGCGCCCATGGCCTCGATCGAATCAGTATAAAAATCGCCTGTTATGCGGTGACGTACATAGTCCTTTGCAAAGTAAACTCGGTGTGTATTTTCAATGACCTCGGGTTCATTTTCGCGCAACCACATCAGCTGTGGAAGGCTCCACGCAGGGCTGACGGAGTTTACGGAGCATTTCTTTAAAAGCTCGGCATGGTTGCCTTTCAAAAACTGTGTCTGCTTTCCGCTCCTTGCATCCGACCAGTGGATGAATCTGCGCAGTGGCCTGTCATCTTCACCGCAGAGAACTGCCATATGTGTGGCAGCGTCGATCGCCAGAGCGGATATTGATTTACCGTCTATGCCGGCTTTTTCGATGCAGATTTTTATATTGGCAATGACGGCGCTGAAAAGATCGTCTGCGTCCTGCTCAAGCCAGCCGGGCTTCGGCGAATACGCAGGGTACTCGTGCGAAGCCGTCGCAAGGACCCTGCCCTGAGAGTTTATAAGCGTTGCCTTGGAGGATGAGCCCCCAAGGTCTACGCCTAAAAGAAGTTTTTCTGCCATAAAAGCACCGCCTTATCAGCAAAGTCCGTCAAGAATTTCATAGATATCGGCTATCTTAACGCCGTCGGCTGCGTATTTGCTCATGAGGTAGAAATCGTCGGGGGAGGCTGTGATGATGAGCTTACTGCCAAGGCGGACTGCATCTTCACATCTTATGCGCACCATCTGAGACACGACCTCGGGCGCGTACATGTCAAAGGGCACCGTGCCGATGCATCTTGACATTTTGCCGTTAAGAAAAAGCTCGGTGAGCTCAACACCGCAGGCGTCTGCAATCGCCTTAAAGGGCGCTGTTTCATCAAGCGCACGAGTGAGCTTTACGGGCTCATGGAGAGAGCCTGCGAAGCTGCTTTTGATTACCTTGAGCCTGCCCTCGGCAATGACAGATGCGACAAACGCAGTCATGGTGACAATGTCAATGCCGCCTAAAAGACCCCATGCGCCGTACTGCTCCTTGAACATCGCGGCGTCGGCGGGGTTTAAAACAACGAGCGTTTTTGCGCCTGTGCCGGCAATCATTTTTGCTGTGTGCGCGGCAACGGCCTGAACATCACCCGTGTAGCCCATGAGCTCGCCTAAATATGCGCCGGAGGCGGGCTCGTCCGAGAGAACGGTGAAGTCAACGCCGGCCTTTTTAAGTATGCTGACCGCATGAACGCCGGTCTCGACGCTCATTGCTCCGGCCGTCTGGCCGAGGAAAAGAAGCACGTCGGCTTTTTCGGGCAGCTTATCGAGCACTTTGCCCATTGCGCTCAGACCGAAGATGTTTCCACACTCGCTTATAGTCTCTATGCTTTTTATAACTGCTGCCGGAGCGAGATCCTCGACGACCGCACGCATTCTTGCCTCGCGCGTGAACTCGCTGGGCTTATATCCGGTGACGCAGTCGTTTGCGCACGCATCGCACAGCGTGCAGTGATACATCGCCGAGGCAATGTCACGGTCAAACTCTGTTCCGCGCTCGATCATGGAGATCATCAGACCTCTTGCTCGCGGAGTCCAAGCCTCATTGCCGGTGCTTCCGGCAACGGGACAGATATGGCGGCACATCCAGCAGAATCTGCATGCATCGGCCTGTCTGGCACTGTCTTTAGAAAACATATCAAAACCTCTTTATCGCAATAATTTTTCTATGCCCTTTTACAGGCCCATCTTGTACGGATTCATTATCCCGTTGGGGTCAAGCTCCTTCTTTATGCCCTGAAGCACCTGCATCGCAGGACCGTAGCTTTCCTTCATGAGCCTGCCGAGCTTCAGACCGACGCCGTGGTGATCGTTTATCACGCCGCCGTTTGCTATCGCTGCACGCACGCCTGCGTTCCAAATCCGGTTGTGCAGACGGATACACTCCACCTGATCCTCGGGCGGATTGTCGATGATAAAGCGCGAGTAATTCATGCAGCCCCAGTCGTACCAGTGAGAGCTATGGGATATAAAGCGAATGCCCTCACCGATTTCCTCAACGGCTTTTTTCATTGCCCAGTATATTTTTTCTATGTTGTCGTAGGTCGCAACGGTGTCGAGCGTTCCGAACATCTGGGGATTATTCATTATATAGCCGGGGTAGAAGAAGGTGATGCGGTTTTCAAACCACTTTTCGCCGTATTCCGAGCCGAGGTATTCAGCGCCGTACTTTTTACAGATATCGAGGATGATCTCCTCCTCGGCGTCGACGATTTTTGCATAGCCCTCGACCGTAAGATTCATGAACGAGCCGCGCTTTTCAAAGCCGATGACCTTTTTAATGATGGAAACGGTCTCGGCCTCGTCGAAGAGACGGACGATGGAGGGCTTGACGGCCTGTACGATCTCGCGGCAGGCGTCGTAGCCGGTGCTTATGTCCTTGAATAAAAACGCGTGATGGCGGCGCACCTCGGGGAGCTTGGTCATCTTGAACTTTGCTTTGGTCATGATGCCGAGTGTACCCTCGCTGCCGAGAAACAGGGGCAGGAGGTTGGGACCGCTCGAATGTTTGGGAACAGGCAGCGTGTTGATTATATCGCCGTTTGGAAGCACGACCTCGACAGACAGACATTGATCATCGATCTTGCCGTACTTTGTTGAAAGAATGCCGATGCCGTTGTGTGCAAGCGCGCCGCCCACCGTGCAGCAGGTCAGGCAGCTTGGAAGATGCATGACGGAGAAGCCCTGCTCATTTGCGTACCATTCGAGGGTCTGGAATATCATGCCCGTTTCGCAGGCTATCGTGCCGGACCTGGTGTCAATGTCCAGCAGCTTGTCCATGCGCTTAATATCAAGAAGGATACCTCCCGCCATGGGCAGCGCGCCGCCCTGAGAGCCGCTTCCGCCGCCCCACGTCTGAACTGGGAGCTTGTAGTAATTTGCTATCTTGAGCACCTTGGAGATCTCCTCGGCGCAGCCCGGACGCACTACATAGTCGGGCAGAGCGGGGTCGCCGCCCTTGTCGACAGTCATTCTTGCAAGCCAGAAATAGTCCGTACTGTAAGCGAGCTTCTGGTCGCTGGTGTGACTGACGTTTTCCGCACCGACAGCGTCCTCAAGCTCGGTAAGGATCATTTCGTGCATAAATCCTCTGAGTTCCATTTGCATCCTCCTGTATATTCATGCTCGATGAGCAGTTTTTTACGTTTTATTTCCTGCCGATATTTTTCCCTCGCCTCGGCAGAGGGCGATCGAAAACAGTTATGGAAAAAGAACGTTAGCTGCATTGCCTCCGCGCGGGCTGCCCGAAGGCAGCCTTTGGCGGATGAAAAAAGAAAAGAAGTGTAAAATGCCTTAAAGCTTGCTTGTAAGCGGATATTTTACTTGTATGCGGGCATGATGGCGTCTGCTTCCGCAACTGCGGTGGCGTATGCCTCAAGACCCTCGATGAGTGCGTCATCGGGGATAGTCAGCGGCGGGGTGAGCTTCATGGTGATGCCTGCGCCGACTGCCGCGAAGAAGGTAAGACCGTTTTCATTGCACTTTTTGGTGACTTCGAGAGCAAACTCGGGGTGGATAGCATGGGTGTCGGCCTCGGCGAAGGTGACTGCCCATGCCATGCCGATACCGCTTACATAGCTGATGCGCTCGGGGAACTGCTTCCACAGTGCCTTGAGCCTTTCCTCCATTATCTTGCCCTTGCGCAGAGCTTCTTCGCACATGTTGTGCTCCTTGAGGAACTTGATGTTTGCAGCGGTGCCGGCCGAAGCGACGGGGCTGCCGGAATGAGTGGAGGTCATGGTATTGGGAGCGTAGATGTCCATGAGATCCTTGCGGCCGACGAGCGCCGACTGGGGCAGACCGCCGGACAGACCCTTTGCGGTGGTGAACAAATCGGGCAGAATATCGTAGTTTTCAAAGCCGAACCACTTGCCGCTGCGGCAGCATCCGATCTGAATTTCATCCATCATAAGAACGATATCGTACTTATCGCAGAATGCGCGCAGGTTCTTGGCGTAGGATTTGGGCATCGGGTAGCAGAGGTTACCGTAGTAGGACTCAATGATTATACCGGCGATATTCTTGTATTCAACGCCGTGCGCGTCGATGGTGTCCAGAAGGGTCTGGAACATCTTATCGTCCGAGAAGCCGGGCTTGGTGGGGTCTGCCCACTCATGGTCGTATGCGTTCGGCCAGGGGGCCTGGAAGATGTCGGGATCGAGGTTACCGATCCAGTCCTTGAGTGCCGGCTGGCCGCCGACCATTTGGGAAGCGAGGGTACGGCCGTGGAAAGCGCCCTCAAAGGATACGATGACCTTCTTCTCGGGACCGCCGACCATTTTACCGTGGGTACGTGCGATCTTGACCGCGGCTTCGACTGCCTCGGTACCGGCAGAGAGCATGAACGCCTTGCTGTCGGGGATGGGACTTACGCTGCAAATTGCCTTTGCCGCCTCGACGCGCTCCATCGTCGGGTGCAGATATGCGCACAGCAGGGGCTTATCGAGCGTCTTCTTGATAGCGTCGATGATCTCGGGATTGCCGTGGCCGGCGTTTGTGATCATAACGCCCGAGGAGAAGTCGATAAACTTGTTGCCGTAGGGGTCGCAGACCTTGTAGCCGTCCTCGGTATGATCCCACACTATGAGGGGCTGTCCAGCGTTGGAGATCGGCTCGTACTTCTGCATTTCCTTTATAAGCTCGAAAGACTCGGGCACGGGAATGGGAGTGACTATGCGGCGATGCTTAGTCTCGATACGTTTAGTCTCGCGGGACTCCATTTCAAAACCTTGACCGTTCATTTTTGAACCTCCAAATTTTGTTTTTATATATAAGTTATATATAAGCTATAAGTTTATTTTTCATTGTTCTCTGCGTAGGGCCCCATGCCCCACTTTTTGCTGTAATATTTGTACTTGTTTTTAAGCCCGTCAATGACGAGATAGATAAAAACGATTATCATACCTGCGACGGTGAGCCGCATCGTAAGCTCGTCTGTGGCGGCGATAACACCCTTGTCCATCAAAAGTGCAATCACTTCGCACACAAGTGCCACCAGCAGGAGAGCCTTTCTGCGCAGAAACTGTGCCGGGCTTAACTTTTCTTTAGCTTTATTCTTCATTACACAAGCTTTTTCATGTCCGCCATGACGATGTCCATTTTTTCAAGCGTTATGTCCGCGTCGGCAAGCGTGTGCTGAACCGAGAAGCCGCAGTGCGAGGGAATGTTTGCATTCCAGTAGGAGTGGAAGTACAGGCCGTGATCGAGTGCGCCGTTAATGAAGGCGTTTGCAAGATCGCGGCGGAACAGCTTCTGCGAGGTGCGCAGATCATAGTCGATCTCGCGGTCCTCATAGCCCCAGTAGATCGCAAATCTTGCGCCGAGGCTGCTGACGTGGCCGGGCAGGCCGTGCTTTTTCATGAGATCCTCCATGCCGGTAAAGAGCTTCGAGCCGAAGGCCTCGATATGGTCGTAAAAGCCGTCCTCAAGCGCCATGCTGACGCAGGCGTTTGCCGCATACACGGCCATCTGATTTCCGCTGTAGGTGCCGGAAACGCCGACTATGCCGCCGGGCGAGCAGATGTCCATGACCTTGGCCTTGCCTCCGACGAGCGATATGGAGTTTCCACCGGCGAGAGCCTTGGCGAAGGTCGTGATATCCGGCTGAACGCCATAATAGCCCGCTGCGCTGCCGGGGCGGAAGCGCAGTCCGGTTATGACCTCGTCCATGATCATGCATATGCCCTCGGCGTCGCAAATTTCGCGTATGCCGCGCACAAACTCGGGCTTCATCATCGAGCAGCCCATGTTGAAGCATATCGGCTCGATGATGATAGCCGCGACGTTGCCCTTGTATTTTTCAACAAGCTTTGCGACCGCCTCGAGATTATTAGACTCCGCGACCTTTATCAGATCGGTGAATGCGTGTGGAATACCCGCGCTGTCGGGCACCGTTTCGCACACGCCGTCGACGATGGGAGGGTAGTTGTTATGGTTATACCAGACCATCTCGTGCATGCCGTGGAAGTGCCCGTCGAGCTTTATGACGATGTCCTTGCCGGTGTAGCCGCGTGCGATGCGGATGGCCGCCATCGTCGATTCCGTACCGGAGTTAAGAAGCCTGAACTTTTCGACCGTGGGAACGAGCTTGGTAAAGTTTTTTGCAAACTCAATGGTCTTGGCCGAGTCGTAGTTCATGAAAAAGCCCTTTTCTATGCACTCCTCAAGAGCGGCCTGAATGCGGGGATGCTTGTGGCCGAACATGGACGCGCCCGAACCGCCGTGATAGTCGATAAACTCCTGACCATCCACGGTGTAAAGCCGTGCGCCCTCGGCGTGGTCAATATAGTGAGGCATACCGCAGGCGACATTAACTCTGCCGCCGGCGGAAACGCCGCTGGGCATATATTTCTTGCCCTCTTTCCAAAGCACATGACTTTTTTCAAGCTTCATTTCAGAAAACCTCCGATACAAAAGTGATTATTTGGTTAAAGCTGTGCCGAAGACGAGATCCGGCAGGAACTGCGGGATTGGCAGAAGTATGCACAGTACGATAACTGCGAGCATTATACCGATGACTATCAGCATATGCGGCAGGACAGTATCCTTCATCTTAGAGCCGGTGAGGTTCATCGACAGGAACAGATAGATGCCGACGGGAGGCGTAAGGCCGCCGAGGACCGTGCTCAATGCAAAAACAACGCCGAGCTGATTGAGATTAACTCCAAGGGATGCGAACATGGGGTAGATGATAGGAAGGATGATCGGCAGAGCCGCGAGCGACTCCATAAAGCAGCCTATTAGGACCATGAACGCGATGACAAGGAAGAACAGACCGGTGGGGCTGGTGGTTACGCTCAGCATGAAGTCAACGATCTTCTGACCCATTCCCTCAAGCGCAAAGATGTAAGAGAAAATGGAGGAAAAGCCGATGATCATCATGACCATTGCCATGTTCACTGAAGCCGAACGCAGAACGTTTATAAGATCCTTGAAGCTCATGGACTTGTATACGAATACAGAGACGATAAGACCGTATACGCAGGCCACGGCGCCGGCTTCGGTCGCGGTGAATACGCCGCCCATAACGCCGCCGATGATGATAATGGGCATCAGCAGCGCCCAGATCGAATCCTTGAATGCAGCCCATACGACCTTGCCTACGAATTTTCCACCGTAGTCGATGTTGTGCTTTTTGGCGTAGATGTAGCAGAAAATCATCAGACTAAGGCCGATGATAAAGCCGGGGACAATGCCGCCGACGAACAGACGCGAGATCGAAAAGCCCGTTATGCAGCCGAAAACGATCATATCGACGCTCGGCGGAATGACAGGACCGAGAGAGCCTGCGCCCGCGCTCATTGCTGCGGTAAAGCCGCGGCTGTAGCCCTTCTTGAGCATTTCGGGAACGGTTATGCCGCCAATGGCGCTGATCGTCGCCGCGCCCGAGCCGGAAACGGCCGCGAAGATCATGCTCGCGCCGACGGTGGTTATTGCCGTGCCGCCGCGCAGCCATGAAAGGATGGCGGATGCAAAGTTGACTATCCGCTTGGATATGCCGCCCTTGCCCATGATGGCGCCCGCGAGTATGAACAGGGGGATAGCCATATAGGAGAAGGAGTTTATGCCTTCAAAAAACTGCTTTACGACCATGAACATTGGAGCGGTGCTGCCGAAGTAAAGTCCGGCCGTACCGGCTATGCCGATGGCGAAAGCGATGGGAACGCCGAACAGCAGGCAGCAGATAAGGGTGATGATCGTTATCTGTATCATTCTGTCTTACCTCCATCCTCGCCGCTGCTTTCAGCATTGTCGTTATTCTTAGCGGCTTCTTCCTCAAGCTCGCGGTCAAATTCCTTGGCCATGGCCTGTGCTTCAAGCAGAAGCTCGTCGCTTTCTATTCCGTGAATGATGTTGTATATCTTGCGCGGCACCTGACCGAGAAGGCTCAGGTTGACCGAGATTATACCTGCTACAAACGATGCGTAAATGACCGATTTCGGCAGCCATACGACAGAGGTAGCAGTGGAGTTACCGGCACGCTCGATAAGCTCGAGAGACGGGCCGATGAGATAGATCATGAAGCCAAAAACGATGATTCGAGTTATAAGATAATGCGCTGCGCGCAGTTTGGGCCAGCGCGCCAAGGCGCTCTGAAGTATGTCCATGCTGACGTGCTGATCCTCTCTTGTAGTGAGACCTGCGCCCACTAAGACGCCCCAGATCATGATATAGCGGAGAATTTCTTCTGCCCACACGATGGAGTTGTTGAGAGCATAGCGCCAGAATACCATAGCAAATGTCAGCCACATGATGGCAAACATTATGATGCAGCACATAACTAGCTGGACCCATTCAATGCTTTTATCAATCTTCTTTAGTACGTTAAGCATTGTTTCCTCCTAAGTTATCAAACAGTGCCATAGTTAGCCGGCTCATCCGGCTAACTATAGCGCTGCGGTTTTTAAGTGCTGTGTTTTTTGCTTAACTTAATTAATGTTATTTGTTGTAGGATGCGATGGAGTCGAGCAGATTACCCAAGCCATAGCCGATGAACTCGTCATAGATTGGCTGGCAGGCTTCGCGCATCCTTGCGATCTCAGCTTCGGGCATCTCATAGATCTCAACGCCTGCGTTCTTGATGGCGTCGATATTCTCCGCGTCGGAGGTTGCGCGCAGCTCGAAGCAGTATTTCTCGGACTCCTCGACAGACTCCTGAATAGCCTTCTGTATATCCTCAGGGAAGCTTTTCCACTTTGCCTCGTTGATGCAGATGACATTCATTGCAGCCAGATGATAGGTGAAGGACATATAGTTGTTGACCTCCATCCAGTTCTGCTGAACGATGTTTGCGAGGTCGCACTCACAGCCTTCAACAACGCCCTGCTGGAGAGCCTGATAGGTCTCGGAGAAAGCAGTGGTGGTCGGGTTTGCGCCCATGTCCTTAAACATGTCGACGTAGATGGTCGCGTTGGGAACGCGGATCTTCATGCCCTTGAGATCATCAAGGGTCTTTATGGGATGCTTTACGCTGAGCATGTGGCGGAAACCGGAGTAGACGTTTCCGACAACATACAGGCCGGTGCCGTCGGCGATTTTGTTGAGCTCGGGGCGGATGAGATTAGCGGTGACTTCCTTGGCGGCGTCGATGTTGCTGTACTGGAAGGGCAGGCCGAATACGCCGAACTCGGCCTTGTTGGTCACCGTTGCCCAGACGCTTCCTTCGGAGAAGCCCATGTCGCAGGCACCGGTGACGCACTGCTCGGCGATGTTCTGCTCATCGCCCAGCTGCTCATTTGCAAAGATCTTGACGCTGCAGGCGCCGTTTGTCTTCTGCTCGACGAGCTCCTTGATCTTGAGCATCTGCTTGTGCTCGATGGAGTCCTCTGTGTAGACGTGACCGATGGTAAGCGTGTACTTCGCGTCGGTGCTGCCGTCCTTGTCCTTGCTGTCATCGCCGCCGCGCTTGCCGCAGGCGGTCAGTGAACACAGTGACAGAATCATTGCCAGGGAAAGTAAGAGAGCTATAAACTTTTTCATACATTACCTCCTATTGTGTTACGTTCTTTTTCTCTCTTCACATGCCGTACGGGCTGGGTACTTGCACGGTATGATTTACGGGGGCTGCGCAATTTCATTTCTGAAATAAAATTTCAGAAATGAACACAATAAAGCAAAGTGGCAAAAACATATTGCCGCCCGGTACTACTGGTATTCTAATCCCAAAACGCTGTATTTTCAACAAAATTTTGTGCAATCGCTCATTTTTAATGCTTTTGCACAAATCCGAACCTAATAATTTGTGAATTTTTATTTCTGAAATATTATTTCAAAGATGCAAAATATTTTTCAATCAAATATTTTGCTCCTACTTGAAAAAAATGCGCGAATTTGTTATATTTAATACAATACATATTAGATATGGTTCAAATAATCCGAAAAGTATGAGAGGAAGGGCAATGATGGACAAAAAGCAGACGCCGGCGATGCTGCTGAAGATAAAGTCGATGCGCGAAAATCTCAGTAAGGCAGAGCTTTTGGTGTGCGACTATATAACAGAGCATCCGGAGGAGGTCATATATCTTTCCGTATCCGAGCTTGCGGCCAAGAGCGGCGTGAGCGACGCAACGGTCATTCGCGCAAGTCAGAAGATAGGCAGTAGCTCGTATCAGGATCTTAAAATTTCGCTCGCGCAGGATCTAGTCACGCCCCTGCAGAGCGTAAATGAGGAGATTGAAGCCGGTGATCCGACGAATGTTGTTGTCGAAAAGGTCTTTCAGGGCATACTTCATACGCTCAACTATACCTACAGACTTCAGGACGGTGGTATGCTTGAGCGCGCGTCTGACATGCTGCTGAGCGCAAACCGCATCTGCATCTGCGGCCTCGGTAACTCCCACGCGATAGCCGAGGACATACAGCATAAGCTTATGCGCCTTGGACTGAATGCGACGGCGTATTCCGATAACCACCTGCAGGTCATATGCTCGAGCTTTCTCAAAAAAGGCGATGTGCTGTTTGCTGTCAGCCACTCGGGCAGCTCGCGCGATGTCGTCCACGCGGCCGAAATCGCGCTCGAGGGCGGCGCGTCGGTCATATCGCTTACGAACATCGGACGCTCTCCGCTTGCGGATATCTCGACAATCGCGCTGCACACGGCTTCGAACGAAACGCGCTACCGCCGTGTTGCGCTCTCATCCCGCATCGCACAGATGGCGATAGTTGATGTGCTGTACACGATGATAGCGCTCAAAAAGCCGGACACCGCTGACGGCTTCTTCAAAATCGAAAAGGAACTGGTCAATACCAAGTATTAAGCTCATGAGTGAAAAAACGGTCGAAAAAAAGCCCTGCGCTTTCAGCGGCAGGGCGGTGTATAACGAAGATGCGATAAAGGCGTTCTGTAGGGTGCAGTACGCGGCGTTCAAAAAGAGGAATCAGCTGACATTTATTCTGCTGGGCGTTGCGCTTGTTGTGCTTGCCGTGTGCGGCGTGATAGGCGGAACGCTCTCGGTCGTCGTCGGAGCGGTCGGCTGCTGGATACTGACGCTGCCCGGCGTCGTTTCAAAAAGCGATGCGGATAAGCTCGTTGCTGCGACGGAAGGCAGGTTCAGTACGTCGAAATACAGCTTTGACGATAAGGGCTTTGACATTGCTGCCGGAAGCGAAACAAATCGCCTCGGCTATGATAATATGATAAGACTAATCGAGGATAGGAACTATTTTTTCTTCTTTGCCGCCCCTCAGCTTGCGTATATTGTAGAGAAGAAAACGCTCGATCCCAATGATGTGGATAAGTTCAGGGCATACACCTCGCGCCGCATCGGCCTTGAGTGGACTCGCTCACGCCCGTGGTATTCGGTGAATATCAAGGGGCTGATAAACGATAAAAAGAATACAAGAAAAATACCGAAACATTAAAAACTCCCGTCTGCCGGACGGGAGTTTTTACTCAAAGCTTCTCCGGATACAGCACCTGCGCTATGGCCTCGACAGCGGGCACGACGCGCATACCGGGCATAGCGTCCTCGAGCGAAAGGCGCACGAAGCGCTCGTTTTTCACGCAGTCGAGCTGCGAAAGCTGCGGGTCTGCCTTCAAGGCGGCAACCTTGTCATCGTAGCTCGAGCCCTCATAGTCATGGATGACGATGCACCACGGGTCGGCAACGACAACGGCCGATGCCTCGACCGCGTCCCATGCCTTGCTTATCTCGCCGAACGCGTTTGCGCCCCCCGCGGCGGTGATGCACGCGGCTTCTATGTTTGACGTTCCGGCGGTGTAGAGTTTATCACCTATGAAGCTGTCGAGCACGAAAACGCTTTTGGGCTCCGTTATCTCTCCGAGCTTATCGCTTACGGCCTCAAGTCGTGTGCACTGCTCGCTTACGAGCTCCTCAATGTTATCGACAAGGAACACCTTGCCGAGGTCGCGCAGCTCCTGCCACACCGCCTCGATCGTCTCAGCCTCGCTGACGTACACCGTAATGCCCGCCTTTTCAAGCTGAGCTACCGTCAGCTCGTCGTTAAATATCCACGAGCTTGCATACAGAAAGTCACAGCCGCTGTCTATTATCTGCTGCGCCGTGGGATAGCCGACGCTGAGCGTGGGAATGGCGTCGACCGCGTCGGCGTATTCGGGCAAGGCACCCAGCGAGTGGTTTTCCATACACTTGCCGATGACCTTATCCTCAAGACCGAGCGCGCAGAATACCTCCGTGCAGTTGGGACCTGCCGTCACGACCTTCTGCGGAAGCACGGTGACGGTGCTGTGCTTGCCGTGATTCTGGAAGCTTACTGGCGCGTAGCTGCTCTCAGGTGTCGGCTCTGCCGTGGGCTGAGCGCTCGGCGCGGGCTCGTCACCCTTGCAGGCGCACAGCGAAAATGCCATAACAAGGCACAGTATAAATGCAATTATCCTCTTCATGCCTTTCTCCTTCTTCGAGAAATGAATGTCCTCGGATTATACCACTATACAATTGGCAATTCAACGGGTTTTTGTTAATAAAAAAGGCATTGAGGATGGGAATAAAGTGTGGTAATATGTATATTTGTCGAAATGTACCTTACGGAGGCATTGATATATGGATGAAAACACTGTTTTAGACGAAATACCGGCTGAGGAAACGCCTCGGACGGAGAAAAAAAGCCAAAAAGGCAGACATTCCAAACCTAAGAGGAACAAAAAGAAAAACGGCGGCAAAAAGGGGCTTACCATAGCGCTGTGCATAATCCTTGCGCTCACTGCGATAGCTGCGGTGTTCGTGTTTGTCGTTTACGGCGGACGGCACATGTACCTCAGGGTCGAGCTCGGCGGAGGAGCGCCGGAGGCCTCGGCGTTTATGAAAAACGGCGCGGAGGCGAGCTATGTCGGCGACGTGAACGTCAGCGAGACTAAAGAGGGCACATACATATTGAAGGTCAAAAGCGGCGGCAAGGTGCGCCCGGAGCTTCTCATTGTGCGCGATACAAAGGCTCCTGCGACCGACACCACGGAGATAAGCATAACCATTGACGACAAAGCTCTCGACGCAAAGGAAGCGCTCGGCGACGTCAGGGACGCGTCGGAGTTTACGGCAAAGTGGGTAAACGAGCCGAGCTACGGCGAGGCGGGGACCTACGATTGCAGCATAAAGCTCGAGGACGCCTGCGGCAACAGCCGCACGGCAAAGCTCACGGTCAAGGTGCTCGGCCTTGTGGACGTTCTGGAGCACGAGGCCGGGCGGCCCAGACCGCAGCTCAAGGACTTCATGGTCGTTGAGCGCGATGACGCAAAGTTTGTCACGGATCTTGACGAGATAGCATGGGACAAGCTCGGCGACTATGAGGTCAAGGTCGGGTTTGACGGCAAGACCTATACCTCGACCCTGCGCATCGTTGACACCACAGCGCCCGCGCCCGATATGATCCCCGTGGCCGTGCTCAAGGGCGGCAAGATAGAGGCCAAGGATATTCCACTGAGCGACGGCGACGCGAGCGAGGTAAGCTATGAGTTTACCTCCGAGCCGATACTCTCCAAGGTCGGAACCGTGTCCTGCGGCATAAAGGCGACAGACGCTGTCGGAAACAGCAGCGATATAAGAGCCAAGATCATCGTCTGCGACGCGATAGCGGAGCTTGAGGCCTCGATGGATATGGTCACGGAAAGAGACGTTCTCGCCGCTCTGGGTGAGGACTACGCCGGATATAAGCTCGAAAGCGCGGCGTTTGAGCGCACGGCTCTCGGCGCGCACGCCATGGTCTTTTCCAAGGGCAGCGACAGGATAACAGTCGGCGTCGTCATAAAGGATACCGTAGCTCCAACGGCTGAGGGTATCGACTGCCAATGCAGCACGGGCTACTACTGTGAGCCGATAAAATTTGTTGACAAGCTGTCCGATATGTCCAGAGTTACGGCAAGGTTCGTAAACGAGCCCGACTGGACCGCAGAGGGCGAGCAGCCTGTGCAGATAGTCCTCACCGACCGCTTCGGAAACGAGACGACGGTGGACGCAAAGGCGGTCATATCGCCCGACAAGACCGCACCCGCTATCTATGCCGCGCAGGACAGATACTGCTACGTCGGAGAGGCCGTTTCCTACTTCAAGGAGGTCTTTGCCGAGGATAACGCCGACCCCGAGCCGACGCTGGATGTCGATAAGTCAAAGGTCGATGCCAAGACCGCCGGAACCTATGATGTTACCTATACGGCGACCGACCATGAGGGCAATACCTCGTCCGTCACGGTGAAATTCACATTCATCGAAAAGAAGATAAGCGATGAAAAGCTCGACGAGGCCGTCGATAAGGTGCTCAAGGAGATACTCACAGACGACATGACCGTTCCCGAGCAGGCAGCCGCGATCTACGACTACTGCTACGGCCATATCATTTACACCGGCACGTCCGACAAGACCGACTGGAAGAGCGAGGCCTACCGCGGCCTGACCGAGGGCGTGGGCGACTGCTTTACATTCTACTCGGCAGGCTATGCGCTTTTGCAGAAGATCGACTGCCAGGTGCTCAGCGTCGAGCGCATGGGCGGCAAAACAGAGCACTTCTGGTGCCTTGTGAACCTCGGCACGGGCTGGTATCACTTCGATACCTGCAACGTCGGCCCGGAGAAGCTGAGATGCTTCATGAAGACCAGCGAGGAGCTTGTGAAATACAGCCAGCAGTACTGGCGCTTTGACACAACACTGTATCCTGCTGTTGAGACCGTTCCCTATTCGATGAACTGATAATGAAAAACGTACTTGAATTTCTGGAAAGCAGCGCGCCGCGCTTTACCGATAAGACCGCGTTTTCCGGCGGGGAGGAGAGCCTGAGCTTTTCTGAGCTTTTGCGCCTCTCCCGCGCCGGAGGCAGCGCGCTTATTGCGCACGGGCTTAAAAAAGAGCCGGTCGCGGTGTTTATGAAAAAAGAGCCGAGGACGATAGCCGCGTTCTTTGCCGTTATCTATGCCGGATGCTTCTATGTTCCGCTGGATGCGTCCATGCCGCTTTACAGGCTGCAAATGATTCTCGGCAAGCTCCTGCCGAGAGCGGTCATCTGCGACGAGGAATCTCGCGAGCTTGCCGAAAGGCTCTCGCCGGAGGGCAGTGTGATAGAGGCCTCCGAGCTGTTTAAGGCTGAGGAAAACGCCGCGGCGCTCGACGCAGTTCGCGCCGAGAGTATCGACACAGACCCTGTGTACATCGTCTTTACCTCCGGCAGCACCGGCGTTCCCAAGGGCGTTACGGGCTGCCACAGGGCGCTTATAGACTACGCAAACGCGCTGTGTCCCGTTATCGGGGCGGATGAGGAAAGCGTATTTGCCATGCAGGTGCCGCTGTATGTCGATGCATGCATGAAGGAGCTGCTGTCGGTCATAAAATGCGGCTCGACGGCCTGTCTCATGCAGCAGAGCATGTTCATGTCGCCGATAAAGGCCGTGGAGTTTTTAAATGAGCACAGGGTCAATACGTTATGCTGGGTCGCCTCGGCGCTGACGATAATATCCGGCCTCGGCGCGTTTGAGGATATAAAGCCCCTTTATATGCGCACGGTCTGCTTCGGCAGCGAGGTCTTTCCCGTAAAGCAGCTCAGGCTCTGGAAGGAGGCCTGCCCCGGCGCGAGGTTTATTAACCTCTACGGCCCGACGGAGGCGACGGGCATGTCCTTTTACTTCGTCGTTGACCGCGAGCTGTCTGACGGCGAGCCAATCCCGGCGGGGCGACCGTTTGACAACACCGGCTTTATGCTGCTCCGCGATGACGATACACAGGCTCTCCCCGGAGAGACGGGCGAGATATGCATCCGCGGCACGGCGCTCACGCACGGATATTTCGACGATCCCGAGCGCACTGCGGCGGCGTTTACGCAAAATCCCTTGAATCCGCACTATCCGGAGCTCATATACCGCACAGGCGACCTCGGAAGGCTCAACGAGCGCGGCGAGCTGGTGTTTGTCTCGCGCAAGGATCAGCAGATAAAAAACATGGGTCACCGCATAGAGCTCGGCGAGATAGAGGCCTGCGCCGACGGCTGCGAGGGTGTTGTACGCTCGTGCTGCCTGTTTGATAAGCAAAAGGGCAAAATATTCATGCTCTACATGGGCCCGGCCGACGAAGGGACGCTCGGCAGATATCTTCGCGGCATGCTCCCGCGGTACATGCTGCCGTCGAAAATAAAACGGCTCGACGCTCTGCCGCTTTTGGAAAACGGCAAGATAGACAGAAATTCATTAAAACTGACGGAGATGTGACTATGGACGAAATACTTGAAATACTCGACGGCCTCGGTCTTGACGCGGATTTTGAAAACTGCACGACGCTTGTTGACGACGGCATACTCGAAAGCCTCGATATCGTCACCATCATCGCGGAGCTGTCCGACGCCTTTGACATCACCATTCCGGCGCGCGATATCGTGCCCGAGAACTTTAACTCCGCCGAAGCCATGCTGGGCATGGTAAACCGCCTGCTCGACGAATAAGCCGTGCTGTTTACGTCCTATGGCTTTATAGCCTTTCTTGCGGCGCTTTTTGCGCTGTATTATGTGATACCCAAGCGCCTTCAGTGGCTGCTGCTTCTCGCTGCGGACGCGGTGTTCTATGCCTGCGCCGGCTGGAAGGGTCTGTGCTTTATGGCGGCGACGGTCGTCGTCTCATGGGCGGCGACGAACCTCATGGGTGCGTCGTTTAAAGAGCAAAAGGCGTTTCTGTCCTCACCCGAGGGCAGGGCGCTCGAGCGGCCCGGGCGCAAGGCGTATAAAAAGCAGTGCGAAAAGCGCCGCAAGCTGATATTTGTGCTCGCGCTTATTGCCGATATCGGCATACTTGCCGCGCTCAAATACACAAACTTCCTTATAAATAACGTAAATGCGATCTTTTCGGCCGGCATTGCCTCGGTCGACTGGGTGCTGCCGCTCGGCATATCGTTCTACACCTTCCAGACCGTCAGCTACGTCATCGACGTGTACTGGGAGAAGGTCGAGCCGGAGAGGAACATACTGCGCGTTGCGCTGTTCACCTCGTTCTTTCCGCTGCTCATACAGGGTCCCATTTCACGCTTCGGCGATCTCAAGGACACGCTTTTTGCCGGGCATAAGGCAGATTTTAAGCAGATATCCTTCGGCCTTCAGCGCATACTGTGGGGCTATTTCAAAAAGCTTGTCATTGCCGACAGGCTGCTTGTCGCCGTGACAGCTCTGTGCGGCGACCCGGAGGCGTACACCGGCGCGTATGTTTTCATCGGCGCTGTTTTGTACGCGGCCGAGCTCTACGCCGACTTCACCGGCGGCATAGATATCACCATCGGTATTGCGCAGGTATTGGGCATAAGCGTAAAGGAAAACTTCATCCGCCCGTACTTTTCGCGCAATATCGCCGAGTATTGGCGGCGCTGGCACATTTCGATGGGCACATGGTTTAAGGATTATATCTTCTATCCGCTGTCCGTCGCGCCGTGGCTTTTGAAGCTCTCAAAAGGCGCACGCAAAAAAATATCCGACGGCTTCGGCAGAAAGCTGCCGGTGTATGTTTCGACGATCGTAACGTGGTTTCTCACCGGCCTGTGGCACGGAGCTGCATGGAACTTCGTTGTGTGGGGACTTCTTAACGCCTTTTTCATCCTGCTTGCCGAGGAGTTCAAGCCCGTGTCGCAGCGCTTTCGCGCAAAGCACGAAAAGCTTGTCTCCGGCTTTGGCTACAGGGTGTTTGAAACGCTCAGAACGTTCCTGCTCGTGTGCTCGCTGCGCGTTCTCGACTGCTACCGCGACGTTGCGGTGTCCTTTTGTGCGATAGGCACGGTGTTTACCGATTTCAACTGGCGCGAGGCGTTTTCCGGAGAGCTTTTGCAGCTGGGGCTGACGGGCGCGGACTATATCGTCGCGTTCTGCGGCGTTGCCGTCATGTTCGCCGTCTCCTGCGTACAGGAAAAGCGAGGCAGTGTGCGTGAGCTGCTGTGGGAAAAGCCTGTTTTGAGCTATGCAGTGTTCTTCATTCTCGCCGTCGCAGTGCTCACCTTCGGCGCTTACGGCGTGGGATATGATGCGTCGCAGTTTATCTATAATCAGTTCTGAGGCAAAAATGAGCGGAAAAAGAAATAAAAAACTGCATATTATCTGCCTTTGCACATTTGCTGTGCTGCTTTGCGCTGCCGTTTGGCTATTAGGTAAGATATGCCAGCCAAAGTACATGTCCGGTGTATTAGAGGGCGCGATGACGCGGGAGTATTACGATGAAAAAAACTCCCACGACGTCATATTCATCGGCGACTGCGAGGTCTATGAGAACTTCTCACCCGTCACCATGTGGGAGGAGAAAGGCATAACGAGCTATATTCGCGGCTCGGCGCAGCAGCTTATATGGCAGTCGTACTATCTGCTGGAGGAGGTCTTTGAGCGCGAAAGCCCGAGAATCGTTGTGTACAACGTACAGTCTATGAAGTACGACACGCCGCAGAGCGAGGCGTACAACCGCATGACCATAGACGGTATGCCCTTATCGCAGCATAAGATAGACGCAATAAAGGCCTCCATGACAGAGGATGAGGACATGATAAGCTATCTTATACCGTTTCTGCGCTATCACTCGCGCTGGCCGGAGCTGACGGCAGAGGATCTTGAGTACGCCTTCCGCCGCGAGCCCGTGACGGTAGCGGGCTATCTCATGCGCGCGGACGTCGAGCCGATGACAAAGCTGCCTACGGCGCCTGTCCTGGACAATTACACAATAGGCGACACATGCTGGGAATACCTTGACAAAATGCAGAAGCTGTGCGATGCTAACGGGGCAGCTCTTGTGCTTATAAAATCGCCGAGCCTGTGGCCGCACTGGTACGAGCAGTGGGATGAGCAGATAAGTGCCTACGCCGCCGGGCACGGCCTTGATTATATCAATCTTTTGAATGCTTCAGATGAGATCGGCATAGATATGCAGACCGACACATACGACGCAGGGCTGCATCTGAATATCTACGGCGCGGAAAAGCTCTCGCGCTATTTTGCAGATATTCTCGCAGAGACTTACGGAGTGCCGGACAGGCGGGGCGATGAAACGATCTCCGCCGACTGGGAGAAAAAGAGCGAGGCATATTACGAGCTCCTTGCCGCGCAGAAGGCGGAGCTTGAGGAATACGGATATCTTAAAAGCTGGACACTGGGGGACGAAAAATGAAAAGAATAATTACTATCATCCTTGCCGTCATGTGCGCTCTCGCGCTCTGCGCCTGCTCAGATAACGGCGACGGCACGAAAGCACAAACCAAGACCGAATACAAGCCCGATTACGGCGAGCTGTACTATGCCTCGGGTGATGTTAAATTCGGCATCCTCGATGCGGCTGATGAGGTTCTTTCCGCTCTCGGCGAGCCTGTCAGCACCTTCGAGTCGAACAGCTGCGCATATCAGGGCAAGGACAAGTTTTATTACTACGACGGCTTTGAGATTCTGGTAAATGACGTTGACGGAACAGAGCGCGTCACCGGCATAACACTTGCCGACGATACCGTTTCAAATCCGCAGGGCGTAAAGATCGGCATGAAGGGCGACGAGGCGCTCAAGCTCATGGACGGCCTTGAGTACACGCAGTCGGGCGACACATATAAGTTCACCGTCGGCTCGACCCTGTTCAGACTCCAGGTCGGCGCAGACGGCACTGTAAAGGCAGCCGAATACTCTGTCGCCGCAAACGATAATTGAGGTGCGCCATGGCTGAGTACAAGAAGATGAAGCTGGAAGATGTCTTTGCCGATATAGAAAGAATAATGGGCTCGGAGCTTTCCGATGATGAAAAAAGCATGACGCTGCGCAAAAAGGGTGCGGCGGCCTACGAGAATGAGGACGATCCCGCTGCGGCCGCGTATTACGACGAGTCGATAGCCCTCGGCCTTATTGAGTCAGAGATGCTGCCGGAGGTGCTTTTCCGCTGCGGCGTGAGCTTTGCAAAGCTCGATGAGAAAAAATCCTTTGACTTTTTAAAGCGTGCGGCGGAGCTCGGCCACGTCAAGGCGATGCTCAACCTCGCCGTGTGCTATCAGAAGGGCGCGGGTGCGTCCAAGAACGAAAAGGAGTGCTACAAATGGGCGCTCGCTGCGGCGGACGCGGGAGATATCGAGGCGATGTATATATGTGCGCTGTGCTCCGAGCAGGGCTTCGGCACGAGGAAAAACCCGGAGGAGGCCTTTGCCCGCTTCAAGCGTGCTGCCGAGGCCGGAGTGGTCGACGCAATGTACAAAACCGCACTCAACCATGACCGCGGCGAGGGCACATTCCGCAACCCGCAGGCGGCGTTCGAGTGGTTCAAAAACGCTGCCGAGATGGGGCATCCCGACGCTCAGCACGACCTTGCCGTGTGCTACGCAAACGGAGAGGGCACGCCGGCCGATCCCGCGGAGGCCTTCCGCTGGATGAAGCTCTCGGCGGAAAACGGCAGTGTCGACGCCATGCGTCTTGCCGGCGGCTGCTATTATAACGGCTTCGGCGTTAAGGAAAACCCGAAAAAGGCCTTTGAAATGTTCAAAAAAGCCGCCGAACGCGGCGACGTTGACTGCATGCGCCTGACCGGCGACTGCTATGCTCTCGGCTCGGGTGTCAGGCAGGATAAGGACGAGGCCATGCGCTGGTACCGCATGGCCGCCGAGCACGGCGACATGGATTCACGCGAAATGATGGAAGAGTATTGAAGAACATAAAAAAACCCGGCAGGTGAGAGCCTGCCGGGTTTTCCAGCGTGTCAAAAAAGTCTGTGACTTTTTTGCACGCTATAAACGCCACATTTTTTGTGAAAACAAATTTTCACGAAAAATCTCACTGCGCTCGTCAAAAAGTCCGTACCGGACATTTTTGATGGCTATAATCCAACTTGAGGCGGGCCTTGCCCCCTCAAGCTCCCCCGCTGCGCGGTTATCTTTCCTCGGCAGCATAGATTTTTTGACGGACTGAAAAAAACCCGGCAGGTGAGAGCCTGCCGGGTTTTCATATTGGCTTATGCAAGACTACATTGCCTGCGTCGGGTATTGCGTATGCTCCAATGCCCGAAGAGCCGAGCGCACTCATAAGACTTATCATTACAATCGCAACGACCGCGAATAATGTTAGCGCTATGACCGCGATTATAAAGCCCGTGCGTATATTCGCCTTTGCGCGGCGTATCTCCTCGTCCTCTTCACGCTTGTTCTTCTTCATGCTCTCACCTCCGATGTTTATATCTCCATTCTACATAGGAGATTTCTTTTGTCAACAAACTGTCTGTTAACATTGACAAAGCAAGGGTGAGTGCTTATAATAAGAACAAATGTTGCGCAACACATGTTGCGCAGATGTAAGGAGTGATATCATTGCCCCCTAAAGTTAAGTTTTCACGCGAGGAGATCATTGCCGCCGCGCTGGATATAGTGCGCGAGGGCGGAATGACGGCGCTCACGGCGCGCAGCCTGGCAGCGCGTCTGGGATCGTCGGCAAAGCCGGTGTTCGGCCTTTTCGAGAATATGCAGGAGGTGCAGAACGAGGTCATGCTTGCCGCCAATGCCGAGTATCAGAAGTTTCTGTACACGGAGATGATGCGCGGCATATATAAGCCGTATAAGGCCAGCGGCATGGCATACATAGCCTTTGCGCGAAAGGAAAAAGAGCTGTTCAAGCTCCTTTTCATGCGCGACAGGTCGGATGAACACAGCGACACGAGAGATGAGAGTATTGCAGATATAATTGCGCTCATCTCGCGCAACACGGGACTGAGCGAGAAGGAGGCGCGCCTGTTCCATCTCGAGATGTGGATATTTGTTCACGGTATCGCAACGATGATCGTGACGAACTATCTCGACTGGGAAGAGGAGTATATAAGCCGCGCGCTGACCGACGCTTATGAGGGACTGAGAACACGCTGGTGCGGGGAGGCAAAAGGATGGATGCAATAAAAATAACGGGGCTTACGAAAAAATATAAGGATGTCACTGCCGTCGACGGGCTTGAGCTCAGCGTCCGGCATGGCGAGCTGTTCGCGCTCTTGGGCGTCAACGGCGCGGGCAAAACCACAACGATAAAAATGCTCTCATGCCTGACCGCGCCCACGTCGGGCGAGGCGTATCTCGGCGGAAAAAGCATCGTTTCGCAGCCGAACGAGGTAAAGAGCATCATCGGCGTATCGCCGCAGGAGACGGCTGTCGCGCCGAAGCTTACGGTGAAGGAGAACCTTGAGCTCATGTGCGGCGTGCACGGGATATCGAAGGAAAAAACACGCGAAAGAGTAAATGCGCTGTGTGAGGAGTTCGAGCTTCATGAGGTCATGAGCCGCAAGGCCGGCAAGCTGTCCGGTGGCTGGCAGCGCAGGCTCAGCATAGCCATGGCGCTCACGGGCGAGCCGGAGATACTGTTTCTCGACGAGCCGACGCTGGGACTTGACGTCATTGCCCGAAGCGAGCTGTGGGACACCGTGCGCGCTCTCAAGGGCAAAAAGACCATAATACTGACAACGCACTATATGGAGGAGGCTGAGGCGCTGTCCGACCGCATCGGCATCATGCGCGGCGGCAGGCTTTTGGCGCTCGGCACGGCACAGGAGCTGAAGACACTGACCGGAAAGGACAAATTCGAGGACGCGTTCGTTGCGATAGTAAAGGGGGAGAGAAAATGAAAATGCTGACCTTTTCCTCGCGCACGGCAAAGGAGATACTGCGCGACCCCGTAAACCTCGGCTTCGGGCTGGGCTTTCCGGTCGTTCTCATCCTGCTGCTGTCGGCAATTCAGGCAAATGTGCCCGTTTCGCTGTTTGAGATAGAAAAGCTCGCGCCGGGCATGACGATATTCGGTCTGTCGTTCATGACGCTTTTCTCCGCGACGCTTATTGCAAAGGACCGCGAAAGCGCGCTTTTGCAGCGGCTTTACACGACGCCGCTCACGGCCGCGGACTTCATCCTCGGCTACACGCTGCCGATACTGCCCGTTGCGCTCGCTCAGGCGGCAGTTTGCTTCATAACCGCATTTATACTTGGCATGGATATCACGATAAACGTACTGTGGGCGGTGCTGATCCTGATTCCAGCCTCGGTATTTTTCATAGCTCTCGGCCTTCTGTGCGGAAGCGTGTTCAACGTAAAGCAGGTCGGCGGCATGTGCGGCGCACTGCTGACTAACCTCACGGCCTGGCTGTCCGGCATATGGTTTGACCTCGACCTCGTGGGCGGCGCGTTTAAGAAGGCCGCCGAGCTCCTGCCGTTCTGCCATGCGGTACGGGTCGAGCAGGCCGTCTGCGAAGGTAATTTCGGCGATATCCGGCCCGATCTTGCGTGGGTCATTGCCTACGCCGCCGCCGCGGCAGTCTTTGCGGTCGCACTGTTTCTGCGGCAGATGAAAAGGCAATAGAAAAAAGCCGTTCCACTTGGAACGGCTTTTTTCACTTTCCCCAGTCGCCGGATATGCCGTCGGGGGCTTTTACGCGGCGCGTGTCCTTTACATGCCCGTCGCGGCCGCGGAAATCCTGCGGCGCTACGTTCTCGCCCGAGGGCAGCTCGCCGCGCTTTTTTGATCTCTTACTCATGTTATCCTTATCCTCCCAAGACGCAAAGTATCAGGCCGTATATGACGCTGGCCGTTATGCCGTAGACGATCACGGGACCCGATATGATGAACATTTTCGCCGCCGTGCCGGTGATGAAGCCCTCGGTCCTGAACTCCAGCGCGGGAGCGACCATGGAGTTTGCAAAGCCCGTTATCGGAACAAGGGTGCCGCCGCCGGCAAAGCGAGCAATGCGGTCGTAAAGCCCGAGTCCTGTCAAAAGCGCGCCGAGGAAAACGAGGGTTGCGCTCGTTGCGCTCGCGGCGTCGGTCTTTTCAAGGCCGCAGTGCGTGTAAAGACTCAGTATTGCTTCGCCCAGGCAGCAGATGAGCCCACCGACAAAAAAAGCCTTTAGCATATTGCCTGAGCACTTCGTGCGCGGCTGGTGCGAGTCGGAATACCGAAGGTATTCGTTGTTTGTCATGTTCATGCCGAAACCTCGATAGAAACGAAAATGCACCGGGATAACCCGATGCATTTATGTTTTCCGAAATATTTGCCGCTATACGTCCAGCGTCAGATTTTCAACGCCGTTTGCCTCAAATTCGTCCATGTATTCGTCCATGCGCGCCGTGAGCGCAGCCAGATCGTCGCAGTCCTCGCCGAGGTCGCGCCGTGCGAGCTCCTCGGCCAGAATGTCGAAAAACACGGCGTCCTCATAGTCGGCGATGG
>OLGB01000466.1_pt1 | contig 58424 bp, 42 predicted proteins | sample 1605691 | NCBI WGS metagenome assembly OLGB01 (sample SAMEA3888925, study PRJEB22519) | human gut metagenome | biome: human gut; feature: human-associated habitat; material: faeces | place: Denmark | collected 2010
TATGCTAAATCCGTCCTCACGTCAAACACCTGAAACGTGTTTAGCATGAAAAACCTGCTTAACGTACTGCCAGAATCCGTGGCGTAATAAAGACAACCAGTTCACGGCGTTCATTATCTTTCCCGTCGCGGCGAAACAGACGCCCCAGCACCGGGATATCGCCAAGCAGCGGGACGCTGTCGCGGGCGGTTTTGTTTTTCTGCGAAAAGATGCCGCCCAACGCCAGGGTCTCGCCGCTGCGGACTTCCACCAGGGTCTCGATCTCCTGTTTATCAATGGCCAGCGCCTCGCCGTTATCCTGCTTCAGCACCTGGCCTGGCGTGTTCTCGCTTATTCGCAGCTTCAACCGCACTCTCCCCTGCTGCAGCACCGTCGGCGTCACCTCCATGCCCAGCACCGCCTCTTTAAACTCCACCGACGTGGCGCCGCTTTCACCGCTGGCGACCTGATAGGGGATCTCGCTCCCCTGCTTGATACTGGCGGGCTGCATATGAGAGGCGAGCAAACGAGGACTGGCGATAATCTCGACCTGCTGCTTGCGCTCCAGCGCGGAAAGCTCCAGCTCAAGCAAGCGCCCGTTAATTTTGCCGATGTTAAAGCCTGCGCGGGTGCTGGCGTCGTTGACTGACAGATCGCTGCTTAGGGTGGTGATGTGCCCGGATCCCGGCGTGCTTTCAGCCTCCGCCAGCCGCCATTTCACCCCCAGTTCACGCAGGCTGGTTTCGCTCATTGACACGATATGGGCGGCCAGCTCCACCTGTCCGACCGGCAGATCCATCTCCTGCGCCCAGGCCTTCAGCGCCGGCAGATGGCGGGCATCATCGCGGATCAGCAGCCGATTGGTCCGCTTGTCCGCCATCAGGTTTCCCCGGGCGCTAAGCAACTTACCGCCGCTTTTAGCCAGCTCCTCGGCATCGGCATAGTGCAGGGTCACGCTCTCCGCCCGCAGCGGCAGGTTCTGCAGACGTTTCGCCTGTTCCGCTTCGCGCTGCGCCAGGTTGGCCTTTTGCCAGGCCTGCGTATGTGCGTAGATGACCGTCCCCTGCTGTTGCAAAGAGAGGCCTGCGCTATCCGCCACTGCCCGCAGCGCCTGGGTCCAGGGAACCTTCTGCAGGCGCAGGGAGAGCGTGCCGCTGACGTCCGGTGCGACAACGAGATTCTTCTGGTTCATTTCGGCCAGGGCTTGCAGCACCTGGGCCACTGGCGCGTCGTCAACGACCAGCGAAACCGGCTTATCATTTCGCGCGGCGACCACCGCCAGCGGTAGCAGCAAAAGCAGGCTTATCCATCGCATCATCTTGTTTTCCTTTACGTTGCCAGCGCCACGCTGGCGGTTCACATCCCGGAGGCGTGACGATGTCCAGTTCACTGTCCGTCAGCCGGTTCACCCGCCAGCCCGTGGGCAATTGCTCATCCAGGCGCACCCGTCGCCACGTGCCGCTTCCGTCCTGCAAAAAACCCATCCAGCCTGCACCATCGCCGGCCGCGCCGCCATAACGCCATTGCGACAGCTGCGCCGCGCGGCAGGGATCCTCAACCGGCTGAAAAGGATCGCGCTCGGCCGCCAGCAGCGACAGCGGCAACCACAGCAAAACCCAGCATTTACCGACCATCTTCCGCCTCCAGCTGCAGCCGCATGCGCAGCGCCTGCCCCTCGCGCTCCAGCGAGAACGAACGCGGGTTCATCCCGCTGCGCGCCAGCCATGAAAACAGAGCGGGTACCGTCGGCCAGGAGAGAGCTAGCTCCATCTCTCCGCCGCTCCCCTGCGGATGCCAGGCGATTAGCTTCGCCCCGGCGAGCGGAATGGCTATGGGCGAGAACGGCTGCTTGTCGATGCGCTCCCCGGCTCTTTCACCGTCAGGGATGCGCAGCGCCATGAGCCGCCGCCACTGCGTTTGCAGAGCGCCATCGCGGGACAGCGCCGCCAGCGGCGGCCGGGCATCGCGCCAGAGCGCCACGCCGCCCCCCGTCAGCCCCATCGCGAGCAGGATCAGCAGCCCCGCCCGGGTGCGCAGGGTATTAATCCTCATCGGCGCGCGCTCCCGACAGGGTGAAACTGAACCGCCAGCGCCCCTCGGCGTCGCGCTGCGTTCCGCCGGCTTTAGCCGGTGCGAATCCCGTGACGCTGGCCAGAGAAGCCTCCACTCCGGCCAGCGCCTGCAAATTGAGGGCCAGGCCATCCAGCGTCAGGCGCGCCCCCTGGTACTCCAGCCGCGTCAGCCATGCCTGAGCGGGCAGGTCCGCCGCGAGCGCCATTAGTCGGGGTTGCCAGGCAGCGATCGTCGATCTGCGCTGGAGCTGCTGGCGCTGGCGTTGATGCTGCTGCCACGCTTCGCGCATCGCCTGTTCACGTTGTTTGAGCGAGGCGAGCAGCGCTGCGTCGGCCGTCGCGTGGAGCCTCGCCAGGGCGTCGCGCTGTAGACCAGCCGTTCGCCCCACCAGCAGGATCATCCCCGCCAGCAGCACGATACCGATGGCTAACAACAGGGTGTAGCGCAGGCGCTGGCGGCGACGCAGGTCACGCCAGGGGAGAAGATTAACGACATGCGTCATGGCGCCCGCCCCCCCAGCGCCAGCCCAAGGGCAATGGCGTAGCGATCGCCATCGGCTGGCAGCGGAGGCTGCCGGCGGTGAACCACCTGCCAGACATCAAAACGACTGGCCTCGTCGCCCGCGTCAGCGCACAAGCGCAGAGGAACCTGAAGCTGCCCCGCCAGCTGGCTCAAGGACCCTATCGCATCGCAGGCGTCACAGCCCCAGGCCTCATGGGTCGCCCATAGCCAGTGCTTTTCATCCCGCCACGCCAGGCCTTGCTCTGCTGCCGTCACCCAGGGGAAAAAAGCGCCGAGCGCGCTGGCATCCGGTACGATGGCAGCTACCCGCAGCCGCAACCGCCCTGCCAGCTCCCGCAGAACATTGATATCCAGCCGCTGCGCCGCCGTAACCTGCCAGCCGTCATTTCGCGAGGTGGGCGCATAATCAATACAGAGAGAGGAGGCGGGCATCGCCAGCTGCTGGGTCATGGCGCTGGCTATCCACGTCGCCTGTTCCCGCTCTCGCAGGGCGAACTGGGGATAAGGCACGCGTTTTTGCAGCGTGCGAGCCGCGGGAAAGGCGATATTGATCTGATGCTGTACCGGTAGCTCCCGCCGCCAGGCTGCCAGCCGTGAGCCGAGGGCGCTGACGTCCGCCACCATCCCCTGCCGCACCAGGCCTGGCGGCAGCGGAATGCGCCACCAGCGGCGCAGCGCCCAGTGTGAGCGCTCAAACAGTAGCGCGACAATGGCAATGCTATCTTGTTGGATATGCATTCCGATCCGCCAGTTTCTGAAAGCCATGCTTACGATCTCCTTATCCGGCAAAACTGTCCGGCTATATCAATGCACCTGGCTTGCCTTTATACTACCGCGCGTTTGTTTATAAACTGCCCAAATAAAACTAAATGGGAAAACACCGGTGAAGTTCGTAAAGTATCTATTGATCCTTGCAGTCTGTTGCGTACTGCTGGGAGCAGGCTCGATTTTTGGCCTCTACAAATACATAGAGCCGCAACTCCCCGACGTCGCAACCCTGAAGGATGTGCGTTTGCAGATCCCGATGCAGGTCTATAGCGCCGACGGTGAGCTTATTGCGCAGTACGGCGAAAAGCGCCGTATCCCTGTCACGTTGCAGCAAATTCCCCCCGAGCTGGTGAAAGCGTTTATCGCTACCGAAGACAGTCGTTTCTATGAGCATCACGGCGTCGATCCGGTGGGTATTTTCCGCGCCGCCAGCGTGGCGATGTTTTCAGGCCACGCCTCGCAGGGCGCCAGCACCATCACCCAGCAGTTAGCGCGTAACTTCTTCCTCAGCCCCGAGAAGACGTTGATGCGTAAGATTAAAGAGGCCTTTCTGGCTATCCGCATCGAGCAGCTGCTGAACAAAGATGAAATCCTTGAGCTGTACCTGAACAAGATTTACCTCGGCTACCGCGCCTATGGCGTCGGCGCCGCGGCGCAGGTCTATTTTGGCAAACCTATCGACCAGCTGACCCTCAGCGAAATGGCGGTGATTGCCGGTCTGCCGAAAGCCCCGTCCACTTTTAACCCGCTCTATTCGATGGATCGCGCCACAGCCCGGCGCAACGTGGTGCTGTCGCGTATGCTGAGCGAGGGGTACATCACCCAGGCGCAATACGATGAGGCGCGCAGCGAACCCATCGACGCCAGCTACCACGCGCCGAAAATCGCCTTCTCCGCGCCCTATCTGAGCGAAATGGTGCGCCAGGAGATGGTGAATCGCTACGGCGAGCAGGCCTACGAAGATGGCTACCGGGTGTACACCACGATTACCCGCAAAAACCAGCAGGCGGCCCAGCAGGCGGTCCGCAATAACGTGCTGGATTACGATATGCGTCACGGCTACCGCGGCCCGGCCAGCGTGCTGTGGAAGGTCGGCGAAACGCCGTGGGAGGCGAAAAAGATCGTTGACGCCCTGAAGCGCCAGCCTGGCTTTGGCCCGCTTTCTCCTGCGGTGGTCACCTCCGCGAATGCCCAGGAGGCTGTCGCGCTGTTGGCTAACGGCGACTCCGTTTCGCTGACGATGGACGGCGTGCGCTGGGCTCGCCGCTTTATCTCCGATACGCAGCAGGGGGCGACCCCGCGTAAAGTCAACGACGTCGTGCAGGCCGGGCAGCAGATCTGGGTTCGCAAAGTGGGAGACAGCTGGTGGCTGTCGCAGGTCCCGGACGTCAACTCGGCATTGGTCTCCATTAACCCGCAAAACGGCGCGATTATCGCCCTTGTCGGTGGGTTTGACTTTAACCAGAGCAAGTTCAACCGCGCCACTCAGGCGCTGCGCCAGGTCGGCTCCAACATCAAGCCATTCCTCTACACGGCTGCGATGGATAAAGGCTTAACTCTGGCAAGCATGCTCAACGATGTGCCAATCTCGCGCTGGGACGCCGGAGCCGGTTCCGACTGGCGGCCGAAAAACTCGCCGCCGCAGTATGCCGGTCCGATTCGTTTACGCCAGGGCCTGGGGCAGTCGAAAAACGTGGTCATGGTGCGCGCCATGCGCGCCATGGGCGTTGACTATGCCGCCGAGTATTTGCAGCGCTTTGGCTTCCCGGCGCAAAACATTGTCCACACCGAATCACTGGCGCTGGGCTCCGCCTCCTTTACGCCTCTGCAGGTCGCCCGCGGTTATTCGGTGATGGCCAACGGCGGCTTCCTGGTGAACCCGTTCTTTATCAGTAAGATTGAGAACGATCAGGGCGGGGTCCTCTTCGAAGAGCGTCCGAAAATCGCCTGCCCGCAGTGTGATTTACCGGTGATTTACGGCGATACGCCAAAATCCAACGTGCTGGAAAACAAAGATGTGGAAGATGTCGCCACCTCGACGGAACCGCAGAATGGCACCGTGCCGCCGCAGCCGCAGCTGGAGCAGGCCAATCAGTCACTGGTGGCGCAGAGCGGCGCCCAGGAATACGCGCCGCATGTGATCAACACCCCGCTGGCCTTCCTGATCAAGAGCGCGCTGAACAGCAACATCTTTGGCGAACCGGGCTGGATGGGAACCGGCTGGCGCGCCGGACGTGACCTGCAGCGGCATGACATCGGCGGCAAAACCGGGACCACCAACAGCTCGAAGGACGCCTGGTTCTCAGGCTACGGACCGGGCGTGGTGACCTCGGTTTGGATCGGCTTTGACGATCATCGTCGCGATCTTGGCCGGACCACCGCATCGGGGGCGATTAAAGATCAGATCTCCGGCTACGAAGGCGGCGCCAAAAGCGCCCAGCCGGCCTGGGACAGCTTTATGAAGAGCGTGCTGGAAGGCGTTCCGGAAGAGCCATTAACGCCGCCGCCGGGAATCGTCACGGTGAATATCGATCGCAGCACCGGTCAGCTGGCGAACGGTGGCAACAGCCGGGCGGAATACTTTATTGAGGGTACCCAGCCCACGCAGCAGGCGGTCCATGAGGTGGGCACCACCCTGACTGACGGCGGCGGTGAAACCCACGAGCTGTTCTGACAAAAAAAGCGCCTGCGGGCGCTTTTTTATTGCTGCTTAGCGTAAACGCTCGTTCAGAGTCGGCCCTGGGCCTGCAACCATTCCCGCACTAAAAACAGCGCACTAACGTTGCGGGCCTCGTTAAAATCTTCTTCATCCAGCAGCGACATCAACTGCGCCAGCGGCCAGCGCACCTGCGGCAGCGGCTCGGGCTCATCGCCCGGCAGCGACTCCGGATAGAGATCTTCCGCCACCAGGATGTTCATTTTGCTGGAGAAGTAAGAGGGAGCCATACTGAGCTTCTTCAGAAACGTCAGCTTATTGGCGCCGAAGCCAACCTCTTCTTTCAGCTCGCGATTGGCCGCTTCATCCACGGTTTCACCCGGATCAATCAGCCCTTTGGAGAAGCCCAGCTCGTAGGATTCCGTCCCGACGGCATACTCGCGAATCAAAATAATATGATCATCAACAATCGGCACAATCATCACCGCTTCGCGGGTGGAAGGCCGCATACGTTCATAAACGCGACGCACACCGTTGCTGAATTCCAGATCGACGCTTTCGACATTAAAGAGGCGCGAACGGGCGACAGTTTCAACATTGAGAATGGTGGGTTTTTGTAATGATTTGCTCATTGTCATCGGTCTATGCTGTGATTAAGCAGTCATTGTGCGATACGCAACACGCTTTCGGCAATCCAAATCGCTACTTATTTACAGAGTTGTAACCTTTTCCCTGCAAAGGGGAAAGTAATAAAGATAAAAAAGTCAATAGCTTGAATTATCTTTGAGAATTTACCGATTTCTGGCCTTTAACGTTTTTGGTAAGCTAATACGCTGCTGCATGACATATTTACTACCCTGCAAGCAGGTGCGCCGCTAACACTGCAGCTTAACGTTAGTCTTCACGTTCACCGACGATTTCGTAAGAAAAATATAACTATGATGGGATGGGCATGGGCACCTTTCTGATATTCCTTACAGCTCTGCTAATCTGCGTATTGCTCATTGGATGGTGGTATCGCACACACACCAGACGCCGCCGGCTCCCTCTACTGCACGCCTTTAGCGATGCCACCACGCGTCCGATCGCGGCCGATGAGCGCCAGGCCATCGAAAAGTATCTTGCCGAACTGAGCCGCGCCCAGCAGGTTCCCGCGTCCGGCGCCACCAGCGCGCCCGTCGCTCTGGCGCTAAACGAACAGAGCGATACCGTCTATGGGGTGACGCGAGCCATCACCCGCTACGGGATCACTACCGACGCGCCGAATAAATGGCGCTATTTTCTCGATTCGGTGGAGGTACATCTGCCGCCGTTCTGGGAACAGCATATCAACGATGAAAACAGCGTCGAGCTGATCCCCACCGACAGCCTGCCGCTGGTTATCACCCTTAACGGCCATACCCTGAGCGACTATCGTCAGGAAGCGCAAAGCTACGCGCTGGAACGCGCCTCGGCCACCCAGGCCTCAATTCGCGGCGAAGAGAGCGAACAGGTAGAGTTGCGGCAGATCCGTCGGGAAAGCCCGGAAGAACACGCCCTGAACCGCCCGGATGGTCTGCGCGAAGCGATCCTGATCGTCGCCTCTTTCCTGTTCTTTTATTTCAGTCTGATTGGGCCTGCCGTCTTTACCCCATGGCTGGTGGCCGCCGGTTTGCTGCTGCTCGCCGCCGGCCTATTGGGGATCTATGCCCCGCCGCGCCGCGCCTCGCTGCGCGAAATCCATTGCCTGCGCGGCGTCCCTAAGCGCTGGGGGCTGTTTGGCGAAAACGATCAGGAGCATATCAATAATATCTCGCTGGGCATTATCGATCTCATCTATCCGCGCCACTGGCAGCCCTGGATCGCCCAGGACCTCGGACAGCAGACCGATATTGATATCTATCTCAACCGCCATGTAGCCCGTCAGGGACGCTACTTGTCGCTTCATGATGAAGTGAAAAACTTCCCGCTGCAGTACTGGCTGCGCAGCGCGATTATCGCCGCCGGCGCCCTGGTGGTGGTAATCATGCTATGGGCCAGCGTACCGCTGAATATGCCGTTTAAGTTCACCCTGTCGTGGCTGAAGGGGGCGCAGACCATTGAAGCCACGACCGTCAGCCAGCTGGAAAAGGCCCATGTGCGCATTGGCGATACGCTGCGCCTGACCGGCACCGGGATGTGCAACATCCGCACGCCGGGCAGCTGGACGGCCAAAGAGGATTCGCCGTTCCTGCCTTTCGATTGTTCGCAGATTGTGTGGAACGATGCCCCTCCTCTGCCGCTGCCGGAGTCTGACATTGTCAGCAAAGCGACCGCTCTGATGCAGTCCGTCCAGCGTCAGCTGCACCCGGAAACCGACGACGACTCCCGCGTCAGCCCGGCGCTGCGCTCCGCCATTCAGAAATCTGGCATGGTGCTACTGGATGATTTCGGCGATATCGTTCAGAAAACCAACGATCTCTGTTCCGCTGCCGATGATTGCCTGCGGCTGAAGAATGCGCTGGTTAATCTCGGCAATACCCGTAACTGGGAGACGTTAACTAAGCGTGCGTCCGCCGGGAAACTGGATGGCGTGAACGTGCTGCTGCGGCCAGTCAGCGCCGAGTCGCTGGAGAATCTGGTGACCACCTCAACCGCCCCCTTTGTCATGCGTGAAACCTCGCGGGCGGCGCAGGCGCTCAACAGCCCGGCCCCGGGCGGCTTCCTCATCGCCAGCGACGAGGGTAGCGTGCTGGTCAATCAGCCGTGGCCGGCGGTGAGCCTGTATGATTACCCGGCGCATGAGCAGTGGGGGGAACTGCGGCGGCTGGCCGGTATGCTGATGCATACCCCCTTCCATGCCGAAGGGATAGTCACCAATCTGTTTACTGACGCCAACGGCACTCAGCATATCAACCTGCACCGCATTCCTGACCGCAGCGGCCTGTGGCGCTATCTGGGCATCACCCTGCTGCTGCTGTCGATGGTGGGATGCATGGCTTACCACGGGGTGCAGGCGCTGCGTCGTTATCAACGCCATCGCCAGCGTATGGAAGAGATTCAGAAATATTACGAAAGCTGCCTGAACCCGGTGCTGCTCCCCTCGTCTGACCCGCAAGATTAATTTTCCCGGCGACAGGGTGTGATACCCTGTCGCCCATTTCCCGCTCGCTGGAGAGTCATCATGCATTTTGATATCGCCTGGCAGGAGGTCGATACCGTTCTGCTGGATATGGACGGCACGCTCCTGGATCTCGCTTTCGACAACTATTTCTGGCAAACGCTGGTGCCGGAAACCTGGGGGGCCGCCCGCGGCCTCAATCTGCAACAGGCGAAAGAGGCCATGCACCAGGAGTATCACTCCGTGCAGCATACGCTAAACTGGTACTGTCTGGATTACTGGAGCGAGCGCCTGGGTTTGGATATTTGTGCGATGACCAGCGAACAGGGTCCGCGCGCCACGCTGCGTGAGGATACCGTGCCGTTCCTTGATGCGCTCAAGGCCAGCGGTAAGCGACGTATTCTGTTGACCAATGCCCATCCCCACAATCTGGCGGTGAAACTCAAACACACCGGCCTGGATGCGCACCTTGATTTATTACTTTCCACCCACACATTTGGTTATCCGAAAGAGGATCAGCGTCTGTGGCGCGCCGTGGCGGAGGAAACCGGCCTTGAGGCGCATAAAACGCTGTTTGTCGACGACAGCGAGGCAATTCTGGATGCCGCGAGGGAGTTTGGCATTCGTTACTGCCTGGGCATTACCAATCCCGACTCCGGGCTGGCGGAAAAGCAGTATCTGCGCCATCCGGGGCTGAATGATTACCGACGACTGATCCCTTCGCTTACCCCGAAGGAGAGGCGATGAAAGAGAAGCCTACCGAAACCGTCAGACTGGACAAATGGCTTTGGGCCGCCCGCTTTTACAAGACCCGCGCGCTGGCGCGAGAGATGATTGAAGGCGGCAAGGTGCATTACAACGGACAACGCAGCAAGCCCGGGAAAATCGTCGAACTAGACGCCATGCTAACGCTGCGTCAGGGCAACGACGAGCGGACGGTGCGCATCGTCGGTATCACCGAACAGCGCCGCCCGGCAAGCGAAGCCGTCACCCTGTATGAAGAGACGGCTGAGAGTATCGAGAAGCGTGAAAAAATGGCCCTGGCGCGCAAAATGAACGCCCTGACCATGCCGCACCCTGACAGACGTCCGGACAAGAAAGAGCGCCGCGACCTGATGAGATTTAAACACGGCGAGAGTGAGTAACTCGCGCCAGAAAGAGAGATGATTATGACTCAACACGATCAATTACATCGTTATCTGTTTGAAAACTATGCCGTGCGCGGCGAGCTGGTGACGGTGTCGGAAACCCTGGAACAGATTCTGGCGAATCACACTTATCCCCAGCCGGTGAAAACGGTGCTGGCGGAGCTGCTGGTCGCCACCAGCCTGCTGACTGCAACGCTGAAATTTGCCGGCGACATCACCGTGCAGCTGCAGGGCGATGGGCCTTTACAGCTGGCGGTCATCAACGGCAATAACCAGCAGCAGCTGCGCGGCGTCGCGCGCGTGCAGGGCGAGATTGCGGACGATGCGGATCTGAAAGCGATGGTCGGCAACGGCTATCTGGTCATCACCATCTCCCCGGAAGAGGGTGAGCGTTATCAGGGCGTGGTCGGTCTGGAAGGCGATACGCTGGCCTCCTGCCTGGAAGATTACTTCCAGCGTTCAGAGCAGCTGCCGACGCGCCTTATTATCCGCACCGGCGAACATGAAGGTCAGCCGATGGCGGGCGGGATGCTGCTGCAGGTGATGCCGGCGCAGGATGCCCAGACTGCCGACTTTGAGCACCTGGCGACGCTCACCGAGACCATCAAGGCTGAAGAGCTGTTCACCCTGCCGGCGAACGATGTGCTGTGGCGTCTGTACCATGAAGAAGAAGTCACGGTCTACGATCCGCAGAGCGTGGAGTTCAAGTGCACCTGCTCCCGCGAACGCTGCGCCGGCGCGCTGAAAACCCTGCCGGACGAAGAGATAGATAGCATCCTTGCCGACGAAGGCGAGATTGATATGCACTGCGACTACTGCGGTAACCACTATATCTTCAATGCCATGGACATCGCCGAGATCCGTAATAACGCCTCTCCGGCCGATCCGCAGGTTCATTAATCCTCACTTCTTCTTCAGGCACCGGGCGGCGATGTGGTTTGTCGCCCGGTGTCTGACTTTTATTTATTCACGAGTTGAATCGATTTTCGCTGAAAGAGTTACGTAATTTTATTCCAGGAAAGCGATTACATTCACATTTCAGTAGTTTTTTTAATTACTTTTTAACCATTGAGAAACATCTAACCCCACCATCCAGCCATTTCCTGAGATAATCCACTTCACTTCGTGACAGGAGTCACCGTTTTTTTCGTCATTCTGAAGAATGTCGAGATACGTAAATCTATGAGCCTGGTCGCGGTCAATACCCGGTAATAAACCCTACAATTTACAGCAGTACATCTTGGCTAAGGAGCAGTGACATGCGCGTTAATCATGGTTTAACCCCGCAGGATCTCAAGGCTTATGGTATCAATGACGTTCAGGATATCGTCCACAATCCCAGCTACGACATGTTGTTTCAGGAAGAGCTCGACCCCAACCTGGAAGGCTACGAACGTGGCGTATTAACCAGTCTCGGTGCTATCGCCGTCGACACGGGCATTTTTACCGGTCGTTCTCCGAAAGATAAGTACCTCGTGCGCGACGACACCACCCGCGATACCGTCTGGTGGTCCGATAAAGGCAAGGGTAAAAACGACAACAAGCCGCTTTCGCAGGAAACCTGGCAGCATCTGAAAGGGCTGGTAACACAGCAGCTGTCCGGTAAACGCCTGTTTATTGTCGACGCCTTCTGCGGCGCTAACGCCGATACCCGTCTCAGCGTACGTTTCATTACCGAAGTGGCCTGGCAGGCGCACTTCGTTAAAAACATGTTCATCCGCCCGAGCGACGAAGAGCTGGCGGAATTCACGCCCGACTTCATCGTGATGAACGGCGCGAAGTGCACCAACCCGCAGTGGAAAGAGCAGGGCCTGAACTCGGAAAACTTCATCGCTTTCAACCTCACCGAGCGCATTCAGTTGATCGGCGGCACCTGGTACGGCGGCGAGATGAAGAAAGGGATGTTCTCGATCATGAACTACCTGCTGCCGCTGAAGGGCATCGCCTCCATGCACTGTTCTGCCAACGTGGGCGAGAAAGGCGATGTCGCCATTTTCTTCGGCCTCTCAGGCACCGGCAAAACCACCCTCTCCACCGACCCGAAACGCCGCCTGATTGGCGATGACGAACATGGCTGGGATGACGACGGGGTGTTTAACTTCGAAGGGGGCTGCTACGCCAAGACCATCAAGCTCTCTGAAGCGGCCGAGCCGGATATCTATCACGCCATTCGCCGCAACGCCCTGCTGGAAAACGTGGTGGTGCGCGCCGACGGGACAATCGATTTCGATGACGGCTCAAAGACCGAAAACACCCGCGTCTCCTACCCCATCGACCATATCGATAATATCGTCAAACCGGTCTCCAAAGCGGGTCACGCCACCAAAGTGATCTTCCTGACGGCCGATGCGTTCGGCGTACTGCCGCCGGTCTCCCGCCTGACCGCCGATCAGACGCAGTACCATTTCCTGTCCGGGTTTACCGCCAAACTGGCCGGCACCGAGCGCGGCGTGACCGAACCCACGCCAACTTTTTCCGCCTGCTTCGGCGCCGCCTTCCTGTCGTTGCACCCGACACAGTACGCCGAAGTGCTGGTCAAACGCATGCAGGCGGCCGGCGCGCAGGCTTATCTGGTCAATACCGGCTGGAACGGCACCGGCAAGCGCATCTCGATTAAAGATACCCGCGCCATCATCGACGCCATCCTCAATGGCTCGCTGGACAACGCGGAGACCTTTACCCTGCCGATGTTTAACCTGCAGATCCCGACGGCCCTCCCGGGCGTGGATCCCCAGATCCTCGATCCGCGCAGCACCTATGGTTCCCCGGAGCAGTGGCAGGAAAAAGCCGACCAGCTGGCGAAGCTGTTTATTGAGAACTTTGAGAAGTATACCGATACGCCAGCGGGCGCCGCGCTGGTGGCGGCAGGGCCGCAGCGCTAACGGGCGCAAAGATGAAAAAGCCGGGCTTGCCCGGCTTTTTATTGTGCAGCGTTCTGACCAACCAACCGCGGGCGCGATCAGCTCTCTTTGGCCGGTTTCATCGGCGCCAGTACCCGGTGCACCGGCAGCCAGGCGCGGATCAGTAACCCGCCGCGTTCGCTGGAGCCAATCTCCAGCCGGCCGTTGTGATTATCGATAATACGCTGAACAATCGCCAACCCCAGCCCGGTGCCGCTGGTGCTGCGGGCGCTGTCGCCGCGTACAAACGGCTGAAACAGGTGCTCTCGCTGCTCAGGTTTAATGCCCGGTCCGTCATCTTCTACCTGGAACCAGGCCCGGCTCGCTTCGCTGCCGCTGCTGACCTTGATCCAGCCATTGCCATAGCGGGCCGCGTTGACCACCATATTCGCCAGCGCGCGCTTGATAGACAGAGGATGCATGCGTACCGGAATTTCGCCGGCCTGCAGGGCGGTGGCGATCTCCCGCTCATAGCCGCTCTCCGCAGCGATCACTTCCCCCAGCACCGCATTCAGATCCGCCAGATCCATCGGCATCTCCTGCCCGGTGCGCAGATAGTCGATAAACTGCTCGATGATGGCGTTGCACTCTTCGATATCTTTGTTGATCGACTCCGCGAGATAGCCGTCCTGCTCGCCCATCATCTCGGTGGCCAGACGAATGCGGGTCAGCGGAGTCCGTAAATCATGGCTGACCCCGGCCATCAGCAGCGTACGGTCGTCGGCCAGCTGCTTCACGCCCGCGGCCATGTGGTTGAAGGCGCGCGTCACCGAACGCACTTCGGAGGCGCCATACTCGCGCAGCGGCGGCGGAATAATGCCGCGCCCGACCTGCAGCGCCGCATGCTCCAGATCCACCAGCGGGCGGTTCTGAATACGGATAAACAGCCAGGCGCCGCCTATCGCCAGCAGCATGATCGCCAGGGTATAGCGGAACAGCGGCGAGAAGTCGCCCTGATGGATCTCGGTCAGCGGCACCCGCACCCAAATATTGGGCGACAGCCAGGTCTTCAGCCACACCACGGGGGAGCTTTTATTGACCTCCACCCGCACCTCAGTGGGGCCGCCAAGCTGATGAGCCATCTGCTGGCTCAAGAATTCATAATGCTGCGCCCAGCGCAGGCCTGCGTCTTCCGCCGCTTCATTGGAATAGAGCGAAATCCCCAGCTCGCGATAAATTTCACGGCGAAACGCCGGGGGCACCACCAGCTGGGTGCCATCCTCCAGCTGCAGCTTATCAGTCATCAGCATACGCACTTCGTAGGCCAATACTTTATTAAACTGCTGGAGACTTGGCAGGATCGCGAAATTCAGTACTACCAGATAGGTCGTCACCAGGCTGACGAACAGCAAGGTGACGATCAGGAGCAGCGTGCGAGCAAAGGAGCTGCGCGGCGAAAAGCGCACGCGTTTCATGCCTTAGAACCGTCCGGGACGAAGACGTAGCCCAGACCCCAGACGGTCTGGATATAGCGCGGATGCGCCGGGTCCTCTTCCACCATGCGGCGCAGGCGGGAGATCTGTACGTCGATGGAACGCTCCATCGCAGAGTATTCGCGGCCGCGAGCGAGGTTCATTAACTTATCGCGCGACAGCGGCTCACGAGGATGGCTTACCAGCGCCTTCAGGACCGCAAACTCGCCGCTGGTCAACGGCATCGGCTCGTCTTCACGGAACATCTCGCGGGTGCCCAGGTTCAGTTTGAATTTACCAAAGGCGATAACCGCCTCTTCCTGCGACGGCGCGCCCGGCAGCTCGTTCGCCTGACGGCGCAACACCGCCCGGATGCGGGCCAGCAGTTCACGCGGGTTGAACGGCTTCGGAATGTAGTCGTCGGCCCCGATCTCCAGGCCCACGATACGATCAACCTCTTCGCCTTTCGCCGTCACCATAATGATCGGCATCGGGTTGCTCTGGCTGCGCAGACGGCGGCAAATCGAGAGACCATCTTCCCCAGGCAGCATCAGATCCAGCACCATCAGGTGGAAGGATTCGCGGGTTAACAGACGATCCATCTGTTCGGCGTTCGCCACGCTACGAACCTGGAAGCCCTGCTCGGTCAGATAACGTTCGAGCAGCGCACGCAGGCGCATGTCGTCATCCACAACCAGAATCTTATAATTCTCTTGCATTGTTTGTACTCCCAAAGGTTCACTGCAATAGTCAGTGCGTATTCTCAAAAAAGCCCAGCGCGCTCACCAGCTAAATCTGGTATATATTCCAGGCTAAATTGTTACAAAGCATATTTAACAGCAGGTTAAGTATACATTTAATCATAAGACACAGTATTTATCCTGTCGGTATTATTACGCGCTACAAATTGTGCGCAACGACAGACTGTCAGAAGGTTGAACTCACGATGAAAACGCCGCTGATCACCCGCGAGGGATATGAAAAACTGAAGCAGGAGATGGACTATCTGTGGCGCCAGGAGCGCCCGGAAGTGACCAAAAAGGTGACCTGGGCCGCCAGCCTCGGCGACCGCAGCGAGAACGCGGATTACCAGTACAACAAAAAGCGCCTGCGCGAGATCGATCGCCGGGTCCGCTATCTGACCAAATGTCTGGAACAGTTAAAGATCGTCGATTACTCCCCACAGCAGGAGGGCAAAGTCTTCTTCGGCGCCTGGGTAGAGATTGAAAACGATGAAGGCGATATCAAGCGCTTTCGCATCGTCGGTTACGATGAAATTTTTGGCCGCAAAGACTATATCTCCATCGACTCGCCGATGGCGCGCGCACTGTTAAAAAAAGAGGTTGGCGATCTGGCCATCGTCAACACGCCGGCGGGCGAAGCCAGCTGGTATGTCAATGAGATCGAATACGTTAAATAGACAAGAACTTTCCGAGAGACGCCCGGCGCGACTGGCATTTTTAGCCGTCAGTCCGTATAACTAGTCCCTGTTTTTTGACCCTAAAGATGAATTAAAAGCCATGATGAATGATTCGCTCTGCCGCATTATTGCGGGTGAACTTCAGGCCAGAGCCGAACAGGTAGAAGCTGCCGTTCGCCTGCTTGATGAAGGGAACACCGTGCCGTTTATTGCACGTTATCGTAAAGAAGTCACCGGCGGTCTGGATGACACGCAGCTGCGTAATCTGGAAACCCGCCTCGGCTATCTGCGCGAACTGGAAGACCGTCGTCAGGCGATCCTCAAATCCATCGCTGAACAGGGCAAACTGACCGACGCGCTGGAAAAAGCCATCAACACCACGCTCAGCAAAACTGAACTGGAAGATCTCTACCTGCCGTATAAACCGAAGCGCCGCACCCGCGGGCAAATCGCTATCGAAGCGGGGCTGGAGCCGCTGGCTGACCTGCTGTGGAACGAACCGTCCCACGATCCGGAAACGGAAGCCGCAAAATATATTGATGCCGATAAAGGCGTGGCCGACAGCAAAGCGGCGCTGGATGGCGCGCGCTATATCCTGATGGAGCGTTTTGCCGAAGACGCCGCGCTGCTGGCGAAGGTCCGTGACTATCTGTGGAAAAACGCCCACCTGGTCTCCACCGTCGTCAGCGGCAAAGAAGAGGAAGGCGCCAAATTCCGCGACTACTTCGATCACCATGAACCGATCGCCACCGTGCCGTCGCATCGCGCGCTGGCGATGTTCCGCGGTCGCAACGAAGGCGTCCTGCAGCTCTCTTTAAACGCTGACCCGCAGTTTGACGAGCCGCCGAAAGAGAGCCACTGCGAGCAGATTATTATCGACCATCTGGGCCTGCGCCTGAATAACGCCCCGGCGGACAGCTGGCGTAAAGGCGTCGTCAGTTGGACCTGGCGGATCAAAGTCCTGATGCATCTCGAAACCGAGCTGATGGGTACCGTGCGCGAGCGCGCCGAAGACGAAGCTATTAACGTCTTCGCCCGCAACCTGCACGACCTGCTGATGGCTGCGCCCGCCGGGCTGCGCGCTACCATGGGCCTTGACCCGGGCCTGCGCACCGGGGTGAAAGTGGCCGTGGTTGACGGTACCGGCAAACTGGTGGCCACCGATACCATCTACCCCCACACCGGCCAGGCGGCTAAAGCGGCGATTGTCGTGGCGGCGCTGTGCGAGAAGCACAACGTCGAGCTGGTGGCGATCGGCAACGGCACCGCCTCGCGTGAAACCGAGCGTTTCTTCCTCGACGTGCAGAAACAGTTCCCGAAGGTCACCGCCCAGAAGGTGATCGTCAGCGAAGCCGGGGCTTCCGTTTACTCCGCCTCCGAGCTGGCGGCGCAGGAGTTCCCTGACCTCGACGTGTCGCTGCGCGGCGCGGTCTCCATTGCCCGCCGTCTGCAGGATCCCCTGGCCGAGCTGGTGAAAATCGACCCGAAATCCATTGGCGTCGGCCAGTATCAGCACGATGTCAGCCAGACCCAGCTGGCGCGTAAGCTGGACGCGGTGGTGGAAGACTGCGTGAACGCCGTTGGCGTTGACCTGAACACCGCCTCCGTGCCGCTGCTGACCCGCGTGGCCGGCCTGACCCGCATGATGGCGCAGAACATCGTCGCCTGGCGCGACGAGAACGGCCAGTTCCAGAACCGCCAGCAGCTGCTGAAGGTCAGCCGCCTGGGGCCGAAAGCCTTTGAACAGTGCGCCGGCTTCCTGCGTATCAACCACGGCGACAACCCGCTGGATGCCTCCACCGTTCACCCGGAAGCCTACCCGGTGGTCGAACGCATTCTGGCCGCTACCCAGCAGGCGCTGAAAGATCTGATGGGCAATAGCAGTGCGCTGCGCCACCTGAAGGCCGTGGATTTCACCGATGAGAAGTTCGGCGTACCGACCGTGACCGACATCATCAAAGAGCTGGAAAAACCGGGCCGCGACCCGCGTCCGGAGTTTAAGACAGCGAAGTTCGCAGACGGCGTAGAGACCATGAACGATCTGCTGCCGGGGATGATTCTGGAAGGGGCCGTCACCAACGTCACCAACTTCGGCGCATTTGTCGATATCGGCGTCCATCAGGACGGACTGGTCCACATTTCGTCGCTTTCTGACAAGTTTGTTGAAGATCCGCACACCGTGGTGAAAGCGGGCGACATCGTGAAGGTCAAGGTCATGGAAGTCGATCTGCCGCGTAAGCGTATCGCCCTGACCATGCGTCTCGACGAGCAGCCGGGCGACAGCAACGCCCGCCGCGGCGGCGGTCAGGATCGCCCGCAGGGCAACCGCCCGGCCGCGAAAGCCGCCAAACCTCGCGGTCGCGACGCGCAGCCTGCCGGCAACAGCGCGATGATGGATGCCCTCGCGGCGGCGATGGGTAAAAAACGCTAATCCCACCCTGCCCCTTTTCAGGGGCAGTTTTCTTTTCATGACCAGGCCATCGCCATCACGCGCAAAACAGGTTCAGTTGTTTCTGATAACCTGTTTTTATTCCACGCCTGAAGACAGCGAAATTAATATTTTCATTTCGTTAACTTAAGAAACCTTAATTAAACATTAGATCGCCGAAATAATATTTCGTGCATTTTCGATCACAGACAGATTTTGCGGCACATCAATAAAAAAGTGATTTCCGCTTTAAAAATAGCGTTGATCGCATCATATGTATTGATGATAAAAACCATTCTCATTATCATCACTTTCAGAATGATTTTTTCTTTTTTCGTTGGCTATGGTATCCGGCGCGGTGACATCCCGACGCCCGGTCAATTCATCTTCGGTTAGCGATAGACAAGTAGGCCCTATGCAATTCACACCTGATAGTGCGTGGAAAATCATTGGATTCTCCCGCGATATTAGCCCAGCATACCGTCAGAAATTGCTCTCCCTCGGCATGCTGCCCGGATCCTCTTTTCATGTGGTGCGCGTGGCGCCGCTCGGCGATCCTGTTCATATTGAAACCCGACGCGTCAGTTTGGTATTACGCAAAAAAGATCTCGCCTTAATCGAACTGGAAGCGGTTGCACAATAACGGCTGGCCCGGCACAAGAGTCTGAAATATGAAAAAATTAACCGTTGGTTTAATTGGTAATCCTAATTCCGGCAAGACCACTTTATTTAATCAACTGACCGGCGCCCGCCAGCGCGTGGGCAACTGGGCCGGGGTCACCGTTGAGCGTAAAGAGGGCGTATTCGCCACCACTGACCACCAGGTCACGCTGGTTGACCTCCCCGGGACCTACTCTCTGACCACCATCTCTTCGCAGACCTCGCTGGACGAGCAGATCGCCTGCCACTACATCCTCAGCGGCGAGGCCGACATGCTGATTAACGTGGTCGACGCCTCCAACCTCGAGCGAAACCTCTATTTGACGCTGCAGCTGCTTGAGCTGGGGATCCCCTGCGTCGTGGCGCTGAACATGCTGGATATTGCCGAAAAGCAGCAGGTGCGTATCGATATCGATGCCCTCGCCGCGCGCCTCGGCTGCCCGGTCATTCCGCTGGTTTCGACCCGCGGACGCGGGATCGAAGCGCTGAAGATTGCCCTCGACCGTCATCAGGCGAACAGCGATATTGAGCTGGTCCATTATCCGCAGCCGCTGCTGCGCGAAGCTGACCTGCTGGCGCAGCAGATGTCAGCGCAGATCCCGGTCAAGCAACGGCGCTGGCTCGGTCTGCAGATGCTGGAGGGCGACATCTACAGCCGGGCCTATGCCGGCGACGCCGCCGATAAACTGGATATCGCCCTGGCGAATCTTAGCGACGAGATCGACGACCCGGCGCTGCATATCGCTGACGCGCGCTATCAGACCATCGCCGCCATTTGCGACGCCGTCAGCAACACCCTGACCGCCGAGCCAAGCCGCTTTACCGCGGCGATGGACAAGATGATTCTCAACCGCTTCCTCGGGTTGCCGATTTTTCTCTTTGTCATGTATCTGATGTTCCTGCTGGCGATCAACATCGGCGGCGCGCTGCAGCCGATTTTTGACGCCGGCTCGGTCGCGGTCTTTATTCACGGTATTCAATGGCTGGGCTACACCCTGCACTTCCCGGACTGGCTGACCGTGTTCCTCGCCCAGGGGATCGGCGGCGGTATCAACACCGTGCTGCCGCTGGTGCCGCAGATCGGCATGATGTATCTGTTCCTCTCTTTCCTTGAGGACTCCGGCTACATGGCGCGCGCCGCCTTTGTCATGGACCGCCTGATGCAAGCTCTCGGCCTGCCGGGAAAATCCTTTGTCCCGTTGATTGTCGGTTTCGGCTGTAACGTGCCGTCGGTGATGGGCGCCCGCACCCTCGACGCCCCGCGCGAACGTCTGATGACCATTATGATGGCGCCGTTTATGTCCTGCGGCGCGCGGCTGGCGATCTTCGCCGTCTTCGCGGCCGCGTTCTTTGGTCAGAACGGCGCGCTGGCGGTCTTCTCGCTCTACGTGCTGGGCATTGTGATGGCCATTCTCACCGGCCTGATGCTGAAGCACACCATTATGCGCGGCGAAGCCTCGCCGTTCGTGATGGAGCTGCCGGTGTACCACGTCCCGCATATCAAGAGCCTGATTATCCAGACCTGGCAGCGCCTGAAAGGCTTTGTGCTGCGCGCCGGGAAGGTGATCGTCATTGTCAGCATCTTCCTCAGCGCGCTGAACAGCTTCTCGCTGAGCGGTAAGGTCGTCGACAACATCAACGACTCCGCGCTGGCCTCGGTGAGCCGGGTCATTACTCCGGTGTTTAAACCGATCGGCGTACATGAAGATAACTGGCAGGCCACCGTGGGCCTGTTTACCGGCGCGATGGCGAAGGAGGTGGTGGTCGGTACGCTGAACACCCTCTATACCGCCGAAGATATCCAGAACGAGGAGTTCAATCCGCAGACCTTCAGCCTCGGCGAAGAACTGCTGGCGGCCGTCGACGAGACATGGCAGGGACTGAAAGACACCTTCAGCCTCAGCGTCCTGGCCAACCCCATCGAAGCCAGCAAAGGCGATGGCGAAATGGCCACCGGCGCGATGGGCGTGATGGGCAGTAAATTTGGCAGCGCCGCGGCGGCTTACAGCTATCTGATCTTCGTTCTGCTCTACATCCCCTGCATCTCGGTGATGGGCGCCATCGCCCGCGAATCGAGCCGCGGCTGGATGACCTTCTCCATTCTGTGGGGACTGAATATCGCCTATTCGCTCTCGACGCTCTACTACCAGACCGTCAGCTTTAGCGACCATCCGCGCTACAGCCTGGCGTGTATCCTGGCGGTGGTATTGTTCAACGTGGTGCTCTTCGGTCTGCTGCGTCGGGCGCGCAGCCGGGTTGACGTCTCGCTGCTGGCCACCCGGAAAACGCCGACCTCCTGCTGTTCCAGCCCGGCTGGCGATTGCCACTAAGGAGGAGCGGTGGCGTCGTTAATGGAAGTCCGCGATATGCTGGCCCTGCAGGGCCGCATGGAGGCGAAACAGCTCAGCGCCCGCCTGCGGACGCCTCAGCCGCTGATTGACGCCATGCTCGAACGCATGGAAGCCATGGGCAAGGTGGTACGGATCAGCGAAACGAGCGAGGGCTGCCTCTCCGGCAGCTGTAAAAGCTGTCCTGAAGGGAAAGCGGCGTGCCAGCAGGAGTGGTGGGCGCTGCGATGAAGGGAGTAAGGCCAGCCAGCGCCATGGGGTAAAACGAGTGTGACAGCAGAGAAAAACGGGCCAACAGGCCCGTTTTTTATGACTGGATTATTTATACACGTCAGCGTTAGCGTGAACGGTTTTTTCGTTTTTCTGCCCGGCAATCACCACAAAGTATTTTCCACCCAGCTCATCAGCTTTTTTCGACAGATCGCGTCGGGCGTCCATCGGCGAGGTCGTCCTTGAGGTCGTGATGCTGCCGACCTTGGTCAGATTCATCTTCGCCACGTCCTCTTTTTGGATCTCTTTCGCTGCGAATGCGCCAAAAGACAGACAGCCAATCACCAGAGATGCAACCATTCCTGTAACAAGTTTCATAGCCTCTACTCTCCATTAGGTTGTTATTGTAGGTCACGGTGGCGGAATGAAATAATCAACCACCGTAACAACCTAAGTATTGCTGTGAATGGCCCTTTTACCATGGCGCGGCAAAAAAAATTACTCCAGCCGTTTTTTCAGCGCCATCAGCGGCTCGCAAAAGGCCGCGGGATGGGAAACAAACGGCGCATGCGCTGCCTTGTCAAAGAGAATTGACTCGCTTTCCGGCCATAGCTTATCCAGCAACGGGACAATCTTGCGCGGCACCAACCCGTCCAGTCGACCGTACAGCCGCAGAAACGGCATCGGCAGCCCGACCAGCGCCTGGCGCAGATCGACGGTTCTGAGGATCTCCAGACCGCCGTTCAGCGCCTCAGCGGAAGGCATCGGCAGCGAGAGTACCGCCTGCTTTAACGCCCGCGCGTCCTGACGGGCGCTCTCCGTGCCCATGGTTTGCAGTGCGAGGAACCGCTCGACGGTGCGCTGGAAATCCTCGCTCAGCTGCTGCTGAAATCCGGCCAGCACCTCCGGCTTGATGCCGGGCCAGTCCTCATGAGCCGCGAAACAGGGGGAAGAGGCAACCGTTACCAGCGCCTGCACCCGTTGCGGACGCATAATCGCGACCTGGCTGGCCACCAGCCCGCCCAGGCTCCAGCCCAGCCACACCGCCTGAGGCGGAGCCTGCTCCAGCACCCGCTGCGCCATCGCCTCCAGTGACATCGCCCCAAACCCGCCGCTACGGCCATAGCCAGGCAGGTCCACCAGGTGAAGGGTAAAATGCGAAGCCAGCTGCGGCGTGATGCAATCCCAGACCTGAGCGTTCAGTCCCCAACCGTGCAGCAGCACAAGATGACAATCACCTTCGCCGATTGTTTGCCACCAGATGTCGTTCATCCGTTACCGTTCTCTTTTTTACTGGACAGAAGGCCAAATATGCTAACAGCACACAGCTTATGCTGGCTATGCCAAATGCCGCTGGCGGTCGCCCGCTGGGGGATCTGCTCTCGCTGCAGCCGCGCCCTGCTCGCCTGCCCCCCGCTCTGCCCGCAGTGCGGCCTGCCGGCGGCAATGTCCCGGCATCCCTGCGGCCGCTGCCTGCAAAAGCCGCCGCCCTGGCATCGAATGGTGGCGGTCAATGACTATCGTTCGCCGCTGAGCGACCTGGTGCGGCAGCTGAAGTTTCACCATCGTCCGGAACTGGGCCCCGCCCTGGCGCGCCTGCTGCTGCTGCGCCTTAAACAGCGCGACGATTTGCCGCCGGTAGACGCGCTGGTCGGCGTGCCGCTGTGGCATCGCCGCCGCTGGCGCCGGGGTTATAATCAGTGCGATGAGCTGTGCCGACCGTTGGCCCGCTGGCGTGGGTGCGTCTGGCGTCGCGACGGCCTGACGCGCCAGCGAGCGGGCGTCGTGCAGCATTCGCTCAATGCCCGCCTGCGCAGGCAGAACCTGAAAAATGCCTTTCAGCTTGAATTTGCCGTCCAGGGACTCCATATCGCTCTGGTGGATGATGTCGTCACGACCGGCAGCACCGTCGCCGAGATATCCCGCCTGCTTTTGCGAAACGGCGCCGCGACGGTTCAGGTATGGTGTATATGCCGTACCTTGTAGACCCCCGCTGATGGGCGTATTATAACCCAGTAAAATAGTCAACTATTAGGCCAACGCTATGATCCGTATTTCCGATGCTGCACAAGCGCACTTTGCCAAACTGCTGGCAAATCAGGAAGAAGGGACGCAAATTCGCGTATTTGTGATTAATCCCGGCACCCCAAACGCTGAGTGCGGCGTATCCTACTGCCCACCGGATGCGGTGGAAGACACCGACACGGCGCTGAAATTTGAACAGCTGACCGCCTATGTCGATGAGCTCAGCGCGCCCTATCTGGAAGACGCTGAAATTGATTTCGTCACCGACCAGCTTGGCTCGCAGCTGACCCTGAAAGCGCCGAACGCCAAAATGCGCAAAGTCGCTGACGATGCCCCGCTGATGGAGCGCGTCGAGTACCTGCTGCAGTCGCAGATTAACCCGCAGCTGGCCGGCCACGGCGGTCGCGTGTCGCTGATGGAGATCACCGACGACGGTCTGGCTATCCTGCAGTTCGGCGGCGGATGCAATGGCTGCTCGATGGTCGACGTAACCCTGAAAGAAGGTATTGAAAAACAGCTGCTGAACGAGTTTCCGGAGCTGAAAGGGGTTCGCGATCTGACCGAGCACCAGCGCGGCGAGCACTCCTACTACTAAGCCTTTCCTCCGGCGGCACCCTGTCGCCGGCTCTCGTTGCTCCTTTCTGTGTTACCGCGCAACATCTCCCACTAAACGACCGGCAAAAACCGGGGAAAGAGTATGACTTAAGTCTCATATTTAACATTTTCCCCGGTCAGGTGATTCTCAACCCTCACATGTTACCCGTATCATCCACTTCAGGCACCACCGGCAAAAAAATAGCCAGCTATCCTTTCTCTGGGTAAGGATAATGCAAGCGTTTACGGTGCCAGACTATTTTGCTCCCTGACGGAGCGGATGCTCTACAGGTTCAAACTTTGACGTTACCCATAACAAATTAAGGCCAGGTAAATCATGCCATTAGTCATCGTTGCTATCGGGGTTGCCCTGTTATTGCTGTTAATGATCCGTTTCAAAATGAACGGCTTCATTGCGCTGGTTCTGGTGGCGCTCGCCGTCGGATTAATGCAGGGTATGCCACTGGATAAAGTGATCGTTTCCATCAAAAACGGCGTTGGCGGCACCCTTGGCAGCCTCGCGCTGATCATGGGCTTCGGCGCTATGCTCGGTAAGCTGCTGGCAGACTGCGGCGGCGCTCAGCGTATCGCCACCACGCTTATCAATAAGTTCGGTAAGAAGCATATTCAATGGGCGGTGGTCCTGACCGGCTTCACCGTCGGTTTCGCCCTGTTCTATGAAGTGGGCTTCGTACTGATGCTGCCGCTGGTGTTTACCATCGCCGCCTCGGCCCGTATTCCGCTGCTGTACGTCGGCGTACCGATGGCCGCCGCGCTCTCCGTCACCCATGGCTTCCTGCCGCCGCACCCGGGTCCGACCGCGATCGCCACCATCTTCCACGCCGATATGGGTAAGACGCTGCTCTATGGCACCATTCTGGCTATCCCGACGGTTATTCTCGCCGGCCCGGTTTTCGCCCGTTTCCTGAAAGGAATTGATAAGCCGATCCCGGAAGGCCTGCATAACCCGAAAGTGTTCACTGAAGAAGAGATGCCTGGCTTTGGCGTCAGCGTCTGGACCTCGCTGGTTCCGGTGATCCTGATGGCGATGCGCGCCGTGGCCGAGATGATCCTGCCGAAGGGCCACGCCTTCCTGCCGATTGCCGAATTCTTCGGCGACCCGGTCATGGCCACCCTGATTGCGGTACTGATCGCCCTGTTCACCTTCGGTTTGAACCGCGGCCGCTCCATGGAGCAGATCAACGATACCCTGACCTCTTCTATTAAAATCATCGCCATGATGCTGTTGATCATCGGCGGCGGCGGCGCCTTCAAACAGGTGCTGGTGGATAGCGGCATGGATAAATACATCGCTTCTATCATGCACGAATCGAATATGTCTCCGCTGTTTATGGCATGGTCCATCGCCGCGGTACTGCGTATCGCGCTGGGTTCGGCGACCGTTGCCGCCATCACCGCGGGCGGGATCGCCGCGCCGCTGATCGCCACCACCGGCGTCAGCCCGGAGCTGATGGTTATCGCGGTTGGCTCCGGCAGCGTTATCTTCTCCCACGTGAACGATCCGGGCTTCTGGCTGTTCAAAGAGTACTTTAACCTGACCATCGGCGAGACCATCAGGTCCTGGTCGGTGCTGGAAACCATTATCTCGGTCTGCGGCCTGGTAGGCTGTCTGCTGCTGGGGATGGTGGTCTAAGGTTACTCCCGCCACAGAAAAAGGCCGGTCCGCATGATGCGGACCGGCCTTTTTTATCGGACATCCTCTTCGCCGCGCAGAGGAGCGCGCGGCGGGGAGTCATCAGGAGGCGGCTTTTTTGCTCGCCGCCTTGCGCCGTTTATCCAGATCCTTAATCAGCTTATTGACCTGTTCATCGGCAAACATCTGCTCAAGGGTGACGGAAAGCTTCCGGCGCCAGTTCGGGTACTCGGTGCTGGTGCCCGGAATATTGACCGGCGACGCCATCTCCAGCCAGTCTTCCGGCTGCAGGCCCAGCAGGGCGCTGTTGCTGTCGGCAATATAACGTTGCATCCCCCGGTTGAGGATCCCCGTCATGCTCATCAGGGAGGCCTTATGGCCGGCACGCTTGGGCAGACAGCCGTACTTATGCAGCGCATCCAGCAGCCCTTGTTTCGCCAGCTCACGGTCCTGGTACAGCCCGCGCAGCACCACCTCATCAGGATAGAGACCCAGCGCTTTACCTAACGTCAGATCGCCGCTTTCCCAGTAGCCGCGGAGGGTGGGCAGGTCGTGCGTCGTCGCCACAGCCATTGATTGCTCCGGGTACAGCGCCGGCGCGCGGAACGTTTTCTCTGCATCGCTCTCAAAATAGAGCACCTTATAAGAATAGACGCCGCTGTTGCGTAACTTGCTGACGATCTCCACCGGTACCGTGCCCAGATCTTCGCCGATCACCATGCAGCGATGACGCTGGCTTTCCAGCGCCAGAAGCGACAGCAGATCGTCGACGGGATACTGAACGTAAGCGCCATGGTCGGCGGTTTCACCATAGGGGATCCACCACAGACGCAGCACCGACATCACGTGATCGATGCGCAACGCGCCGCAGTTCTGCATATTGGCGCGCAGCAGGTCGATAAACGGCTCATAGGCGCGAGCGGCAATAATATGCGGATCCATCGGCGGCAGGCCCCAGTTCTGGCCCAGCGGACCCAGAATATCCGGCGGCGCGCCCACGGACGCTTTCAGGCAGTACAGCTCACGGTCGCACCAGGTCTCCGAGCCGCCTTCGGCGACGCCCACCGCCAGATCGCGGTAGAGGCCGATCGGCATCTCGTCACGCTGGCTGGTTTCCCAGCAGGCGGCAAACTGACTCCAGGCCAGCCACTGCAGCCAGAGATAGAAACTGACGTCGTCCTCATGCTCGACGCAGAAGGCTTTCACCTCCGGGCTGTCGATATCCTGAAAGGCCTTCGGCCAGGCCGGCCAGCCCCAGCGCAGCGGGTCCTGTTGAACCTGCCAGGCGTGCAGCGCATCGAAAGCGGCCTGCCAGTAAAGGCTTTCCCCTTCACGCAGAACAAACTCGCGGAACGCCGTCATCTGCTCATCTTCACGACGAGAGAATCGTTTCCACGCCATACGCAGCGCGGTCATTTTCAGCGTGGTGACCGCGGTATAGTCCACATCATCCGTTTGCCGCGCCGCCTGCAAGGCCTGCTGCGTCGCTTCGGACTGCCACCACGCCTGCGCCTCTTCGCTATGCTGGAAATCTTCAACCGCATTGACGTCGATGTAGATAACGTTCAGCCAGCGACGTGAAGACGGGCTATAGGGGCTGGCGCTCTCCGGGTTCGCCGGATAGAGGGCATGGATCGGGTTGAGACCAATAAACGACCCGCCGCGGCGGGCGATTTCCGGCAGCATGGCGCGCAGATCGCCAAAATCGCCGATCCCCCAGTTTTTCTCCGAACGCAGGGTATACAGCTGCACGCAGGTGCCCCACAGCTTTTTCCCCTCTTTCAGCGGCTGCGGCTCATAGCAGCGGGCCGGAGCGACGATGGTCCGGCAGTGCCAGCGCTCCCCCTCCTGGGTGAGCGTCAGGGAGTGATACCCCTCCGGCAGTTTGGCCGGCAGCGGCAGCGTCTCGCCGCCGCGGGTTTTACCCTGATACTGCTTACCGTCCTCAGTGGTCAGGATCCACTGATACTCACCGCGTCCTGCCACCGGCAGCGACATTTTTTTGCCGTGGGTGAAGATCTTCACGTTCGGCAGCGGGTTAACCGCCACTTTCGTGGCGGCGGTTGAGCGATGCATCGCATCCAGTAGACGCTGTTTGGTGACAGCCGCGATAGACTGCGGCTTGCCGTGCGCGTTGATATAGCTGGGGCTGATGCCCGCCGCCAGCGCGGCATTATCGAGGCGTTTACTCTCCATAGGCCTTCCTTTAGCGTTTCGCCTGCCAGATACGTTGCTGATAATCGCGGATCGAGCGGTCGGAGCTGAACATGCCGCAGCGCGCGGTGTTGAGAATTGTCGCGCGGGTCCAGGCCTCCTGGTCGCGATACAGCTCATCTACCCGTTTTTGCGCCGCCACGTAGGCTTCGAAATCGGCCAACACCAGATACGGGTCGCCGCCCTGCAGCAGGCTGTGCAGCATCTGGTCGAAGGCATGCTTGTCGCCGTTGCTATAGGTGCCGTTCTCCAGCTCCTTAAGCACCGCATCAAGCAGTTTGTCTTTTTTACGCCATTTCAGCGGATCGTAGCCTTTCGCTTTCAGGGCTTTCACTTCTTCTACCGTGTGGCCGAAGATAAAGATGTTCTCTTCACCGACCTGCTCGGCGATTTCCACGTTGGCGCCATCCAGCGTCCCGACGGTCAGCGCGCCATTCAGCGCCAGTTTCATGTTGCCGGTGCCAGAGGCTTCTTTGCCCGCGGTGGAGATCTGCTCGGAGATATCTGCCGCCGGGATCAGTTTTTCCGCAGCCGAAACACAGTAGTCCGGCAGGAAGACCACTTTCAGCTTATCGCCGACTTTAGGGTCGTTGTTGATCGCTTCCGCTACCTTGTTGATGGCGAAAATAATGTTCTTCGCCAGATAGTAGCCCGGCGCCGCTTTCGCGCCGAACAGGAAGACGCGCGGTACGCGATCGGCCTGCGGGTTTTCGCGGATCTCTTTGTACAGCGCAAGGATATGCAGCAGGTTGAGGTGCTGACGCTTGTACTCGTGCAGACGTTTGATCTGAATGTCGAAAATCGCCTGCGGGTTGATCTCAATCCCGGTACGCTGCTTCACAAACTCGGCCAGATGAACTTTGTTGGCCTGCTTAATATCGCGATAGGTCTGACGGAATGCCGCATCGTCAGCGTATTTTTCCAGATTGATCAGCTGGTCAAGGTCATTGGCCCACTCTTTTTTCAGCGTCTCATCCAGCAGCGTGGCCAGCGCCGGGTTGCACTGCTTGATCCAGCGGCGCGGTGTGATGCCGTTGGTCACGTTATGGAATTTGTTCGGCCACAGCTGGTTATATTCCGGGAACAGATCTTTCACCACCAGGTCCGAGTGCAGCGCCGCTACGCCGTTGACGGCAAAACCGCCCACCACGCACATGTTGGCCATCCGCACCTGCTTGTTATGCACCACCGCCAGTTTCGCCCAGACCTGCTTATCGCCCGGCCAGGTTTTGTCCACCAGCAGTTTAAAGCGGTCGTTAATCTCTTTAATGATCTGCATATGGCGCGGCAGCAGCGCTTTCACCAGCTTCTCATCCCAGCACTCCAGCGCTTCCGGCATCAGGGTATGGTTGGTGTAAGCAAAGGTTTTGCTGGTGATCGCCCAGGCGTCATCCCAGCTCAACTGGTGCTCGTCGATCAGCACGCGCAGCAGCTCCGGGATGGCGATGGTCGGGTGCGTATCGTTCAGCTGGATCACTTCGTAATCCGCCAGCTCGGCCAGCTTGCGGCCTGCCAGATGATGACGACGCAGGATATCGGCCACTGAGCAAGCGCACTGGAAGTACTGCTGCATCAGGCGCAGTTTTTTACCGGCCTGATGGTTGTCGTTCGGGTACAGCACCTTGGTCAGTTTTTCCGCGTCGATGCCCTGCTGCTCGGCGCGCAGGAAATCGCCGTCGTTGAATTTGGTCAGGTTAAACGGATGAGCGTGTTTGGCCTGCCACAGACGCAGCGGCTGGGCGACGTTGTTGCGATAGCCTAGCACCGGCAGGTCCCAGGCTTCGCCGGTAATGACGAACGCCGGCTGCCACTCACCGTTTTTACTGACTTTGCCGCCGATACCGACCTGGACATCCAGCGCGTCGTTATGGCGGAACCACGGGTAGCTGCTGCGGCCCCAGTCGTCCGGAGCTTCCTTCTGCTGGCCGTCGTCAAAGGACTGGCGGAACAGACCATACTGGTAATTGAGGCCGTAACCGGTCGCCGACTGCCCCACGGTCGCCATGGAGTCGAGGAAGCAGGCTGCCAGACGGCCCAGGCCGCCGTTACCCAGCGCCGGGTCGGTCTCTTCTTCCAGCAGATCGGTGAGGTTAACGTCATAGCCTTTCAGCGCGTCGCTCACGCCCTCGTACCAGCCCAGGTTGAGCAGGTTGTTGCCGGTCAGGCGGCCAATCAGAAACTCCATCGAGATGTAGTTAACGTGACGCTGTCCTTGCGCTGGTTTTGCCACCGGCTGCGCCGACAGAAGTTCCGCCAGCGCTCCGCTGACGGCGCGCCACCATTGACGCTGCGTCATCTCGGAAGCGGACTGTAAACCAAAACGCTGCCACTGACGCGTCAGTGCAGCCTGAAACTGAGCTTTGTTAAATGAAGTCTGTGACATAATGAGATCCGGGTCCTTTACTAAAACGATGGCGCTAGTGTGCCGACCTCCCGATTCATCGTCCTCATCCCGACGGGGATTAGACAGGGAGGAGTGCCGGGGATGAGCGAAAAGTGTGATCCTGACCACTATAGTGTGGGTGAGAAGGCCAAAATATGCTGTAAAAATCACCGCAGTATGACAGTCGAGATGCCATTTCTGCCGACCAAAAATTTGTTACAGGCCAATACGCGGCAAAAATTTTCCCGCCCTTCGCAGGGTTATTAAAAAAATAAATAGAGACCTCCGGGAAAATAAGCACATTTCATCACATTAACCCGCAAAAAAGATTACTTCTAAGAAATCACTGACAATAATTTAATAAAAACAAACAACTACTTCAGACATAAATTTAATCTCTCCCCGCTCCGCTCACCACCGGCTAAAAACCGCTGACGACGAGTCCTGCCTGCGATTTTCCCCCATTCGCAACCAATGTCGAAATTTGTGACATAGAGCAAATTCAAGAGCATAAAACTCGGACATAACTTGCAATAAAATTCATTATGGCCGACCTTATTGGATATTAATTACGAAGCGCAAAAAAAATCGCAACCTCTCTCTTGCACAGCGAAATGTAGAACTATGTTGATTCCGTCCAAATTAAGTCGTCCGGTCCGCCTTGAACACACCGTGGTTCGTGAGCGTTTACTGGCGAAACTTTCCGGCGCGAACAATTATCGTCTCGTGCTGATCACCAGTCCTGCCGGGTACGGTAAAACAACGCTCATTTCTCAGTGGGCCGCAGGTAAAAACGATCTTGGGTGGTTTTCGCTGGACGAAGGCGACAACCAGCAGGAGCGTTTTGCCAGTTATCTGATCGCGGCGATCCAGCAGGCCACCGGCAACCACTGCGCGGCCAGTGAAGCGATGGTGCAAAAGCGCCAGTACGCCAGCCTCTCCTCTCTTTTTGCGCAGCTGTTTATTGAACTCGCCGACTGGCAGCGCCCGCTGTACCTAGTCATTGATGATTACCATCTGATCAATAATCCGGTGATCCATGACGCGATGCGCTTTTTCCTCCGCCATCAGCCGGAGAATATGACCCTCGTGGTCCTGTCGCGGAACCTGCCGCAGCTGGGGATTGCCAACCTGCGCGTCCGCGATCAGCTGCTGGAGATTGGCAGCCAGCAGCTGGCCTTTACCCACCAGGAAGCGAAACAATTTTTCGACTGCCGTCTGACGTCGCCTATCGAAGCCGACGACAGCAGCCGGCTGTGCGACGACGTCGCCGGGTGGGCCACCGCGCTGCAGCTCATTGCCCTCTCCGCCCGCCAGAATAACTCCTCCGCCCAACACTCCGCCCGCCGACTCGCCGGGATTAACGCCAGCCATCTGTCGGATTATCTGGTGGATGAAGTGCTGGATAACGTCGACGCCCGCACGCGCAATTTTTTGCTGAAGAGTTCGCTGCTGCGCTCAATGAACGACGCGTTAATCGTTCGCGTCACCGGCGAAGAGAATGGCCAGATGCAGCTGGAGGAGATCGAACGTCAGGGGCTGTTCCTGCAGCGGATGGATGATTCCGGCGAATGGTTCCGCTATCACCCGCTGTTTGGCAGTTTCCTGCGCCAGCGCTGTCAGTGGGAGCTGGCGGTTGAACTGCCGGAGATCCACCGCGCCGCGGCGGAAAGCTGGATGGCGCAAGGCTTCCCCAGCGAGGCCATCCACCATGCGCTGGCGGCCGGCGATGCCAAAATGCTGCGCGATATCTTGCTCAATCACGCCTGGGGCATGTTTAACCATAGCGAACTGGGCCTGCTGGAGCAGTCGCTGTCGGCGCTGCCCTGGTCAAATCTGCTGGAAAATCCGCGCCTGATCCTGCTGCAGGCCTGGCTGATGCAGAGCCAGCATCGCTACAGCGAAGTCAACACCCTGCTGGCGCGCGCCGAGCAGGAGATGAGCGTCGAAATGGATACCGCGATGCATGGCGATTTCAACGCCCTGCGCGCGCAGGTGGCGATTAACGACGGCGACCAGGACGAGGCGGAACGTCTGTCGATGGTGGCCCTGGAAGAGCTGCCGCTGGCCAACTATTACAGCCGCATCGTCGCCACCTCGGTACATGGCGAAGTCCTCCACTGTAAGGGTAAACTGACCAAATCTCTCGCCGTGATGCAGCAGACCGAACAGATGGCCCGCCGTCACGACGTGTGGCATTACGCCCTGTGGAGCATCATTCAGCAAAGCGAAATTCTGTTCGCCCAGGGCTTCCTGCAGGCCGCCTGGGAGAGCCAGGAGAAAGCCTTCCAGCTGGTACGCGATCAGCATCTTGAGCAGTTGCCGATGCATGAGTTCCTGTTGCGCATCCGCTCTCAGCTGCTGTGGGCATGGGCGCGCCTCGACGAAGCTGAAGCCTGCGCCCGTCAGGGGATGGAGGTCCTCTCAACTTATCAACCACAGCAGCAGCTGCAGTGCCTGGCGCTGATGGTGCAATGCTCGCTAGCGCGCGGCGATCTGGATAATGCCCGCAGCCACCTGAACCGACTGGAAAACCTGCTCGGTAATGGTCACTATCACAGCGACTGGGTCTCCAACGCCGACAAGGTGCGGGTGATCTACTGGCAGATGACCGGCGATAAAACCGCGGCGGCCAACTGGCTGCGCCAGACGCCGAAGCCGGAATTCGCCAATAACCACTTCCTGCAGAGCCAATGGCGCAATATTGCCCGCGCGCAGATCCTGCTGGGCGATTTCGAACCCGCGGAAATGGTGCTGGAAGAGCTGAACGAAAATGCGCGTTCGCTGCGTTTGATGAGCGATCTCAACCGCAACCTGCTGCTGCTCAACCAGCTGTACTGGCAGGCAGGACGCAAGAGCGAAGCGCAGAAAGCCCTGCTGGAAGCCCTGACGCTCGCCAACCGCACCGGCTTTATCAACCACTTTGTGATTGAAGGCGAGGCGATGGCCCAGCAGCTGCGCCAGCTGATCCAGCTGAACACCCTGCCGGAGCTGGAGCAACACCGCGCCCAGCGTATTCTGCGCGACATTAACCAACATCATCGCCACAAATTCGCCCACTTTGACGAAGGGTTCGTCGAGCGGCTGCTGAATCACCCGGAGGTGCCAGAGCTTATCCGCACCAGCCCGCTGACCCAGCGCGAATGGCAGGTGCTTGGCTTAATCTATTCCGGCTACAGCAACGAGCAGATTGCCGGCGAGCTTGACGTGGCGGCCACCACCATCAAGACCCACATTCGCAATCTGTATCAGAAACTGGGCGTCGCCCACCGTCAGGACGCGGTGCAGCATGCCCAGCAGCTGCTTAAGATGATGGGATACGGCGTCTGACGACGCCGTTGCCGTTTAGCACAGCTCGAGCTGGAGGTTGTTATCGGTAATGACCTTCAGCACGCCCGCCGGGGGCAGCACGTCGGTATAGACCGCATCGACCATGCTGATGCTGCCCATGTTGACCATCGCGTTACGGCCAAACTTAGTATGGTCCACCACCAGCATCACGTGGCGTGAATTCTCAATGATCGCGCGCTTGGTGCGCACTTCATGATAATCAAACTCCAGCAGCGAGCCATCGCTGTCGACGCCGCTGATGCCGAGAATGCCGAAGTCGAGACGGAACTGCGAGATAAAGTCGAGGGTAGCTTCTCCGATGATCCCGCCGTCGCGGCTGCGCAGTTCGCCGCCGGCAAGAATAATGCGGAAGTCCTCTTTCACCATCAGCGTGTTGGCGACGTTAAGGTTATTGGTCACAATCCGCAGATCGTTGTGATCGAGCAGGGCGTGCGCCACCGCTTCCGGCGTGGTGCCGATATCGATAAACAGCGTCGCCCCGTCCGGGATCTCGCTGGCCACCCGCCGGGCGATACGCTCTTTCTCCGCCGTCTGGGTCGCTTTGCGATCGTGCCAGGAGGTGTTCACCGAGCTGGAGGGCAGCGCCGCGCCGCCGTGGTGGCGGAGGATCATTTTCTGTTCGGCTAAATCGTTCAGGTCGCGGCGGATGGTCTGCGGGCTGACCGCAAACTGCTCAACCAGCTCTTCCGTGCTAACGTAACCCTGTTTTTTTACCAGCTCGATAATGGCGTCATGACGTTGTGTTTGTTTCATGAAATATCCCTGGAAAAATGTCGCCTACCCGACCCCTGTCGGTAAGTCTTTATGCGCGTTTTCGCCCGTGCAAGGTATCGACAAACGCCATCGCCAGACCGGTCGCCAGACCAGCCACGTGCGCGCCGTTGGCGATCGCCATGCCGAAAACATCAAACCAGCCAGCAATTAACCACACTAAAGAGAAGAGTATTAACCCGCGCTGCAGATAAATACCGCTCTGCGGATCGCGCTCGCCCCGCAGCCAGACATAGCCCATCAGCGCGTAGACCACGCCCGACAGGCCGCCAAACCACGGGCCGCTAAACTGGTGCTGCACAAAGCCGCTCAGTAGGGCGCTGATGACGGTGATCACCACCAGCTTGCCGCTGCCGATGCGCTTTTCCACCGCGCCGCCGAGATACCACCACCATAGCAGGTTGAAGAGAATATGCATCAGCGAGAAATGCATGAAAGCATGGCTGAAATAGCGCCAGGCTTCGAACTGCAGCGAAGGATCGTAGGGCCAGGCCAGCCAAATCATCACCGGCTGATCGCCCAGCAGATTTTGCAGGATGAACACCGCGATGCAGATTAGCAGAATCGCCCAGGTGAACGGGCCGGCGTTATGCCGCAGCGTGGCAAAGAAAGGAAAGCGCTGATAGCGCAACCCGCTATTGGTCTGTCCGGACTGCCAGCTCGCCGCCAGATAGCGCGGGTCCGCCGGGTTTTCGAGAAAACGCGCCAGCTCAGCCCTGACGCGCCCGGCCTGGCTCTCATCAGCCAACCAGACGTCGCTCTGGGTGTGCTGCTGGATAGTCAGGATAATCCCCTGCGTCGCCATATAATCGACAAACGCCTGGGCCACGCGCGGGTTGGCAAAAGAGGTAATCATTAACATGCAGCGAATCGCTTATTCCACACAAAGGGAGATAGTATACCTGCCAGTCGTTAAAACGTCCCGTGCGCCACTTCCGCCGGGAAATGGCGATGCCAGGCGTCGAACCCGCCGTCAACGCTGTAGACCTTATCAAACCCCTGCTGCAGCAGATATTGCGCGGCGCCCTTGCTGCTGTTGCCGTGATAGCACATCACCATCACCGCCGTGTCAAAGTCGTGGTCACGCATAAACGCGCCCAGCGTATCGTTGGTCAGATGAAACGCGCCCGGCGTATGGCCCATCGCATAGCTTTGCGGATCGCGGATATCGACCAAAACCGCCGTCTGCTGATGCAGTTTCTGGTGCGCTTCTTCAACGTTGATACATTCAAACTGTTCCATGGTTCTCTTCTCTTACTCGTCATGACGGGCGATGGCCGGCCCAATTTTACCCTGTAGTGTACCGTCAGGCGGTAAAGAAACGCCAATATGTTACACCCATCACTCCAAAATGTTTTTTTGATGTTACCAAAAGCGCGTTTGTTTGCTATAGTGAGCGATATCGAGCATTTGTGAGCTTAAACGAAAGTGTGAGAGGGTAAGAACGTGGAAACCAAAGATCTGATTGTGATAGGCGGAGGCATCAACGGTGCCGGTATCGCGGCAGATGCCGCCGGGCGTGGTTTATCCGTACTGATGCTGGAAGCGCGCGATCTCGCCTGCGCCACCTCCAGCGCCAGTTCCAAACTGATCCACGGCGGGCTACGCTACCTCGAACACTATGAGTTCCGCCTGGTCAGCGAAGCGCTGGCCGAACGCGAAGTGCTGTTAAAAATGGCCCCGCATATCGCCTTCCCGATGCGCTTTCGTCTCCCGCATCGCCCGCATCTGCGTCCGGCATGGATGATCCGTATCGGCTTGTTTATGTACGATCATCTGGGCAAACGCACCAGCCTGCCGGGATCCACCGGTTTGCGTTTTGGCGCAGAATCGGTACTTAAGCCGGAAATTGTGCGCGGTTTCGAATATTCCGACTGCTGGGTCGACGATGCCCGCCTGGTGCTGGCCAACGCGCAGATGGTCGTCCGCAAAGGCGGCGAAGTACGCACCCGCACTCGCGCCATCTCGGCAAAACGAGAGAATGGCCTGTGGGTGGTGGAAGCGGAAGATATTGATAGCGGCGAGAAGTTTACCTGGAAGGCGCGCGGTCTGGTTAATGCCACCGGTCCATGGGTCAAACAGTTCTTCGACGAAGGGATGCATCTGCGCTCGCCTTACGGTATCCGCCTGATTAAGGGCAGCCACATCGTGGTGCCGCGGGTACATACCCAGAAGCAGGCCTACATTCTGCAAAACGAAGATAAACGTATTGTGTTTGTTATCCCGTGGATGGATGAGTTCTCGATCATCGGCACGACGGACGTCGAGTATAAGGGCGATCCGAAAGCGGTGGCCATTGATGATAAAGAGATTAATTACCTGCTGAACGTCTATAACGCGCACTTTAAAAAGACCCTCAGCCGGGACGATATCGTCTGGACCTACTCCGGCGTCCGTCCGCTGTGCGACGACGAGTCGGATTCGCCGCAGGCGATCACCCGCGACTACACGCTGGATATTCACGATGAGAACGGCCAGGCGCCGCTGCTCTCCGTCTTCGGCGGGAAGCTGACCACCTATCGCAAACTGGCCGAGCACGCGCTGGAAAAACTGACCCCCTATTACAAAGGGATCGGCCCGGCATGGACCAAAACCGCGGTGCTCCCCGGCGGCGATATTGGCGGCGACCGCGACGACTACGCGGCAAAACTGCGCCGTCGCTTCCCGTTCATCAGCGAATCACTGGCCCGCCATTATGCCCGCACCTACGGGAGCAACAGCGAGTGGATCCTGAAAGAAGCCAGCGCCCTGAGCGATCTGGGAGAAGATTTTGGCCATGAGTTTTATGAAGCCGAGCTGAAGTATCTGGTTGAGCATGAATGGGTGCGCAGCCTGGATGACGCCATCTGGCGCCGTACCAAACAGGGCATGTGGCTGAATGGCGAGCAGCAGGCGCGCATCAGCGAATGGCTGGCGCAGCATGCGGGAAAGTCTGAGCTGTCGTTAGCGTCGTAACGCTGCCCGGCGGAAACGCCTGAGGCCAGGTTCAACCGCAATAATGAAACAACGGGGCCAAATGGCCCCGTTGTGTTGCGTTGACTGGCTTACAGCCTTACCGGGTCGATATGCCAGATATATTTCGCGTACTCCTGGATCGTCCGGTCGGAAGAGAAGTAGCCCATGTTGGCAATATTCAGCATCGCCTTATAGGCCCACTCTTCCGGATGTTGATACAGCTCGTCGACGCGATCCTGGCAGTCCACATAGCTGCGATAGTCCGCCAGCACCTGGTAGTGGTCGCCAAAGTTAATCAGCGAATCCAGCAGGTCGCGGTAGCGCCCCGGTTCCGACGGGCTGAAAACGCCGGTACCGATCTGCGTCAGCGCCTGGTGAAGCTCTTCATCCTGTTCGTAGTATTCGCGCGGTTTATAGCCGCTGCGACGCAGCTCCTCCACCTCTTCCGCGGTGTTACCGAAGATAAAGATATTCTCTTCGCCCACGTGCTCCTGCATCTCCACGTTCGCCCCGTCGAGGGTGCCGATAGTCAGCGCGCCGTTAAGGGCAAACTTCATATTACTGGTACCGGAAGCTTCCGTGCCTGCGAGAGAGATCTGTTCCGACAGGTCTGCTGCCGGAATGATCAGCTGCGCCAGGCTGACGCTGTAGTTGGGGATAAAGACCACCTTCAGCTTGTCGCCAATCTGCGGATCGTTATTGATTACCGCTGCCACATCGTTGATCAGGTGAATAATATGCTTGGCCATGTAGTAGGCTGAAGCCGCCTTACCGGCGAAAATATTCACCCGCGGCACCCACTCGGCCTGCGGATCGGCTTTGATCCGGTTATAGCGGGTAATAACGTGCAGCACATTCATCAGCTGGCGTTTGTACTCGTGAATGCGTTTGATCTGCACATCAAACAGCGCCTTCGGATTCACCACCACATTGAGCTGCTGCGCAATATAGCTGGCCAGCCGCTGTTTGTTTTCCAGTTTAGCCTGACGCACTGCCTGGTTGACCGTCGGATAGTCGATATGCTGCTTCAGCTCGTCAAGCTGGCTCAGATCGGTCCGCCAGGTGCGGCCGATATGCTCATCCAGCACTTTCGACAGCGGCGGGTTGGCCAGCGCCAGCCAGCGGCGCGGCGTGACGCCGTTGGTCACGTTGGTAAAGCGCATCGGGAAAATTTTAGCGAATTCGGCAAACAGCGACTCCACCATCAACCGGGAATGGAGCTCCGACACCCCGTTGACTTTGTGGCTGACCACCACCGCCAGCCAGGCCATCCGCACGCGACGGCCGTTGGACTCGTCAATGATCGAGGTACGGCTGAGCAGCGCGGTATCATTGGGATACTGCTCCTGCAGGGTCTTGAGAAAGTAGTCGTTAATCTCAAAGATAATCTGCAGATGGCGCGGGAGAATTTTACCCAGCATATCCACCGGCCAGGTCTCGAGCGCTTCGCTCATCAGGGTATGGTTGGTATAGGAGAAGACCTGGCAGGTCACCTCGAACGCCTCGTCCCAGCTGAATTTATGCTCATCGATAAGCAGGCGCATCAGCTCCGGTATCGATAGCACCGGGTGGGTATCATTCAGGTGAATGGCAATTTTGTCCGCCAGGTTGTCATAGGTCTTATGCAACATGTAATGGCGGCTCAGGATATCCTGCACCGTGGCCGAGACGAGGAAATACTCCTGGCGCAGGCGCAGCTCGCGGCCGGAGTAGGTTGAGTCGTCCGGATAGAGCACGCGGGAGACGTTTTCGGAGTGGTTCTTATCCTCTACCGCGGCGAAATAGTCACCCTGGTTGAACTTACCGAGGTTTATTTCGCTACTGGCCTGTGCGCTCCATAGACGCAGCGTGTTGGTGGCGTCAGTGTCAAAGCCGGGGATAATCTGGTCGTAGGCTTCAGCGATGATCTCTTCCGTCTCAATCCAACGGGTTTTCTTCCCCTCCTGCTGAATGCGGCCGCCGAAGCGCACTTTATAGCGGGTATTGTGGCGCTCAAACTCCCACGGGTTACCGTACTCCAGCCAATAGTCAGGGGACTCTTTTTGCCGGCCATCGACGATATTCTGTTTAAACATCCCGTAGTCGTAGCGGATCCCATAGCCGCGTCCCGGCAGGCCTAGCGCCGCCAGGGAGTCAAGGAAGCAGGCCGCCAGGCGGCCCAGACCGCCGTTGCCAAGCCCGGGGTCGTTCTCTTCATCGATCAGCTCTTCGAGATCGAGCCCCATCTCCGCCAGCGCGCTGCTCACATCGTCATAGATGCCGAGCGACAGCAGGGCATTCGAGAGGGTACGGCCGATCAGGAACTCCATCGACAGATAGTATACCTGGCGCACTTCCTGCGAGAGCTGCGCGCGGTTGGAGCGCAACCAGCGCTCCACCATGCGATCGCGAACGGCAAACAGCGTGGCGTTAAGCCATTCATGCTTGTTGGCGATGGCCGGATCTTTGCCGATGATAAACATCAGCTTATAGGCAATAGAATGCTTTAACGCCTCAACGCTCAGCGTCGGTGATGCATAGCTAAAGGGTACATTCATAACAATGACTCCAGTGGTTACATCAAGCGTTGATAAAGTTCGCGATAGGAGTTCGCGGCAACCTGCCAGCTAAAATCCATATTCATCGCCTGACGCTGCACATAGCGCCAGAGCGACGGGCGCGACCAGAGGACAAAGGCGCGACGAATAGCGCGCAGCAATGACAGCGCACTGCTGTCCTCAAAGACAAAACCTGTCGCCAGACCATCGGCAAGGTTCTCCAGCGAACTGTCTGAGACCGTGTCCGCCAGACCGCCGGTGCGGCGCACCAGCGGCAGCGTACCGTACTTCAGACCGTACAGCTGGGTCAGGCCGCAGGGTTCAAAGCGGCTCGGGACCAGAATGACGTCGGCGCCCCCCATAATGCGGTGGGAGAAGGCCTCATGGTAGCCAATCTGCACGCCCACTTTGCCTGGATGTTCGGCGGCGGCGGCGAGGAACCCTTCCTGCAGCACCGGATCGCCAGCGCCCAGCAGCGCCAGCTGGCCGCCCTGCTCAAGCAGGCCCGGCAGCGCTTCGAGCACCAGATCCAGCCCTTTCTGGCTGGTGAGACGGCTGACGACAGCAAACAGCGGCGCTTTATCATCGACCTTCAGGCCCATGGCGATCTGCAGCTGACGCTTGTTCTCCGCCTTCTCCTCCAGCGTGTCGCGATCGTAGCGCATCGGCAGCAGGAGGTCGTTTTGCGGGCTCCAGATACCGTCGTCAACGCCGTTGAGAATTCCCGACAGCCGCCCTTCATGATGGCGCTGACGCAGCAGCCCCTCCATGCCGTAGGCGTACTGCGGCTCGGTGATCTCGCGCGCGTAGGTCGGGCTCACCGCCGTAATATGATCGGCGTAGTAAAGACCGGCCTTCAGAAACGAGATCTGGCCGTTAAACTCGAGGCCATGCATGTTGTAAAACGACCACGGCAGTTCGATATCATTCATATGCCAGGAGTAAAACATCCCCTGGTACGCCAGGTTATGCACGGTAAAGACCGATTTAGCCGGGCGGCCGCGCGCCGCCAGGTAGGCCGGCGTCAGGCCGGCGTGCCAGTCGTGGGCATGGACCACATCCGGACGCCAGAATGGATCCAGTCCGCTGGCCATTTCGCTTCCCACCCAGCCCAGCAGCGCAAAGCGCAGAACGTTGTCGGTATAAGCGTGCTGGTTGGTATCGTGGTAAGGGCTCCCCGGCCGGTCATAGAGATGCGGGGCGTCTATCAGATAGATCCCCACGCCGTTAAAGTGGCCGTACAGCAGCGTGATCCGCCCGGCGAACGTATCCCGGCGGGTCACCACCTGGGCATCCACCACGCCGCGGCGGATATCAGGAAACGCCGGCAACAGCACGCGCGTATCGATACCCTCCGCGATTTGCGCCGCCGGCAGCGCGCCGATGACGTCCGCCAGACCGCCCGTCTTTAACAGCGGGAACATCTCAGAACATACATGTAAGACCTGCATTAGCGCTCCTGTTTGTGCCCCAATTTCCGCAGCATGTCGCGGGTCACCAGCACGATACCTTCCTCTGAGCGATAGAAGCGGCGTGCATCCTCTTCCGCGTTCTCACCAATCACCATACCTTCCGGGATGACGCAGGCGCGGTCAATCACGCAGCGACGCAGGCGGCATGAGCGCCCCACCCAGACATCTGGCAACAAGACTGCCGAATCAATGTTACAGAATGAGTTCACCCGCACGCGCGGGAACAGCACCGACTGCACCACCACCGACCCGGAGATAATGCACCCCCCGGAAACCAGCGAGTTCAGGGTCATGCCGTGGCTACCGGAGCGGTCCTGCACGAACTTCGCCGGCGGCAGCGATTCCATATGGGTACGGATCGGCCAGTTCTGGTCGTACATATCCAGCTCCGGCGTGACTGACGCCAGATCGAGGTTGGCCTTCCAGTAGGCTTCCAGCGTCCCCACGTCGCGCCAGTACGGCTCGGCGTTCGGGTCGGACTGAACGCAGGAGAGCGGGAAAGGATGTGCATAAGCCATGCCAGCTTCAGTGATCTTCGGAATGATGTCTTTGCCGAAATCATGGCTGGAGTTCTCGTTGCGATCGTCTTCTTCCAGCAGCTCATAAAGATAGGCGGCGTCAAAGACATAAATGCCCATGCTGGCCAGCGATTTGGTCGGGTCGGTCGGCATCGCCGGCGGGTTGGCGGGTTTCTCGACAAACTCAATGATCTTTTCGTTTTCGTCGACCGCCATGACGCCGAAGGCGGATGCCTCTTCAATGGGCACCGGCATGCAGGCCACGGTGCAACGCGCCCCTTTTTCGACATGGTCGATCAGCATGCGCGAGTAGTCCTGCTTATAAATATGGTCGCCCGCGAGGATCACCACGTACTCGGCCTTGTAGCGGCTGATGATATCCAGGTTCTGCGTCACCGCATCCGCCGTGCCGCGATACCAGTTTTCGCCGTGTACGCGCTGTTGAGCCGGCAGCAGATCGACAAACTCGTTCATCTCTTCGCTGAAGAAAGACCAGCCGCGCTGGATGTGCTGCACCAGCGTATGCGACTGATACTGGGTAATAACGCCGATGCGGCGGATCCCTGAGTTAATGCAGTTAGATAATGCGAAATCGATAATACGGAACTTGCCGCCGAAGTGAACGGCAGGTTTCGCACGCTTAATGGTGAGATCCTTAAGCCGGGTGCCACGGCCGCCCGCGAGGATCAACGCCACGGATTTGATGGGTAATTGACGCGCCAGCATCAGCGGATCGTTTTTTTCAAGCCTAACCATGATTAACTCCTTTTTACACCCCCGCTTTCCTGCTCATCCCGCCGCGCCGCCGCCACGGGTTTACCGGAAGCTTCAGGGCTTACGACCTTTGAAATACGCACACTCCGTGCGCGGGCCCATGCCAGACAGCCATGATGACCGGATTATCCTCTCCGGCGAATGGAGGAACGGCGCGCCATTCCCCCTCGGGTAAAACCATATCGACCACCTCTGCGGTGGCGTTCAGCGTGAGCAGCCAGCGATCCGACAACTGGATTTGCATACACGCTGCCCCCTTCTGCCACTCCCCGGCAGTCAGCGGCTGGGCATTGCGATTAAGCCAACGGACGCTGCCATCCCCCTCCTGCCACCAGCGGTTGCGGGTGAGCGCCGGAATGCGCCGGCGCAGGTGGATCAGCGCCGCGGTAAAGGCGGTTAATCCCGGGTTCGCCTGGCGCCAGTCCAGCCACGTCAGGGCATTGTCCTGGCAGTAAGCATTATTGTTGCCGTGCTGGCTGTGGCCTTGCTCATCGCCCGCCAGCAGCATCGGCGTCCCCTGAGCCAGCAGCAGCGTCGTCAGCAGCGCATGCACGCTGGCGCGTCGCCGTTCAATCACCGCAAAATTAGCTTCTAATCCTTCTATACCATGATTGTTGCTGTAGTTATTGTTAGTCCCATCGCGATTCTCCTCCCCGTTTGCCTCATTGTGTTTCTGATTGAAACAAACGCAGTCGCGCAGCGTGAATCCATCGTGGGCCGTCACCAGGTTGACCGTCGCCGATGGCGGCTTGCCATCACGGGCAAAGAGATCGCTGGAGGCCGCGAAGCGTTGCGCGAAATCCCCCAGGGAGACGTTTTGCTGCAGCCAGAAGCGGCGGGCGCTATCGCGAAAATGGTCGTTCCACTCGGCGAACAGCGGGGGAAAATTGCCCACCTGGTAGCCCCCCGGGCCGATATCCCAGGGTTCGGCGATCAGTTTCACCTGCGACAGCACGCTGTCGTGGCGGATAGCCTCGAACAGTGGCGCATCCTGGCGGAATTCCGGTGTCCGCCCCATCACTGAGGCGAGATCGAAGCGAAAACCGTCGACATGGCACTCATCCACCCAGAAGCGCAAACACTGGCGCGCCAGTTCCACTACCCCCGGGTGGCTGAGATTGAGCGTATTCCCGCACCCGGTCCAGTTGTGATAATCGCCATCTTCCCTTACCCAATAATAGCTACGGTTGTCGATTCCGCGCAGGGAGACGGTGGGACCTTCAAGATCGATTTCCGCGCTATGGTTGAGCACGATATCCAGTATCACTTCGATACCGGCGGCGTGCAGCGCCTTAACCGCATCGCGAAACTCATCCAGGGCGCGCGTCGGGTCGCTGGCATAGCGCGGATCCAGCGCGAACCATGCCAGCGGGTTGTAGCCCCAGTAGTTGCTCAACCCCATCCGCTGCAGTCGCGGCTCGCTGGCGAACTGCGCCACCGGCAACAGCTCAAGGGCGCTAATGCCCAGCGATTTGAAGTAAGCGATCATTACCGGGTGGCCCAGCGCCTTATAAGTTCCGCGAATAGCTTCCGGCAGCTGCGGATTAAGCAGGGTGAGCCCTTTCACGTGCGCTTCATAAATCACCGTTTCCCCCCACGGGGTACGCGGCGGTTGATCGCCCAGCCAGTCGTAATGCAGATCCACGACCTGCGATTTTGGCGCTATCGCGGCGCTGTCGCGATGATCCGGCTGCCACATTCCGCCGTGCAGGCGTTCGTCGTCCGGCAGCTCGCCTTCCACCCGGTGCGCGCAGGGATCGAGCAGCAGCTTGGCCGGGTTAAAGCGGTGTCCCTGCGCCGGATCCCAGGGACCATGCACCCGGTAGCCGTAGCGCAGGCCCGGCCCGACGCCAGCCAGCCAGCCGTGCCAGATGTCGCCGCTGCGCGCCGGGAGATCGAAGCGTTGCTCGTTGCCCTGCTCGTCGAACACGCACAGCTCCACCCGCTCCGCGTGGGCGGAGAAGAGGGCGAAGTTCACCCCTTTGCCGTCATAGCTGGCGCCCAACGGCGCAGGTTTGCCTGCCGCGAGGTTGGTCATTGCGCCTCCCGGACCAGCCAGATCGTCGCCAGCGGCGGCAGGGTCAAGGACAGCGAATGTTCGCGACCGTGGCTGGGGATAGCATCGCTTTCCACCACGCCGCCGTTGCCCTGGTTGCTGCCGTGATAGTGCATTGAGTCGGTATTCAACGCCTCGCGCCAGCGGCCCGGCTGGTTGATGCCGAAGCGGTAGTCATGGCGCGGTACCGGCGTGAAGTTGCTGACAACCAAAACTTCGTTGCCTGTTTCATCGCGGCGAACGAAGGCAAACACCGAATTCTCATGATCGTCGACGACGCGCCAGTGGAAGCCGCGCGCATCACAATCCCAGCGATGCAGCGCCGGATAGTCGCGATAGCAATGGTTTAAATCACGCACCAAACGCTGTACGCCGCTGTGCCAGTTGTCTTCGCCCTCTAGCAAATGCCAGTCGAGGCTGGTCTCGAAATTCCATTCGCGCCCCTGTGCAAATTCGCAGCCCATAAACAGCAGTTTTTTGCCCGGATGAGCCCACATAAAGCCGTAGTAGGCGCGCAAGTTGGCAAATTTTTGCCATGCATCGCCGGGCATTTTGTCGAGCATGGAGCGTTTACCGTGCACGACTTCGTCATGCGACAGCGCCAGTACGAAGTTTTCACTCCATGCGTACAGCAAGCCAAACGTCATTAAGTTATGGTGATATTTACGATGGACTGGATCGAGCTTCATGTAGTCCAGCGTGTCGTGCATCCAGCCCATATTCCACTTGTAATGGAAGCCCAAACCGTTGGCGTCTGGCGGCAGCGTAACGCCGGGAAAATCGGTGGACTCTTCTGCCATCGTGACGGCGCCGGGGCGCTGTTCACCGATGGTTTTATTGGTATAGCGCAGAAAATCGATGGCTTCGAGGTTATGGTTTCCGCCGAAGCAGTTTGGGATCCATTCTCCCTCTTTGCGGCTGTAATCGCGGTGGATCATCGACGCAACGGCGTCTACGCGCAGGCCGTCGACGTGATATTTGTCCACCCAGAACATGGCGCTGGAGATCAGGAAGCTTTCAACTTCCTTCATGCCGTAGTTGAAGACCATGGTGCCCCACTCTTTGTGTTCGCCGCGGCGGGGGTTGGGGTCCTCATAGCATGGGGCGCCGTCGAACATGTACAGGCCGTAACCGTCCTTCGGGAAATGGGCAGGAACCCAATCCAGAATGACGCCGATGCCTGCCTGGTGGAGCTTGTCCACAAAGGTCATGAAGTCCTTTGGGGTGCCATAGCGGCTGGTGGGGGCAAAATAGCCCGTGACCTGATAGCCCCAGCTGCCATCGAACGGATACTCGGTAATGGGCAGCAGTTCAACATGGGTGTAGCCCATATCTTTTATGTAGGGAATCAGCTCGTCGGCCAGCTCTGCGTAGTTGTACGGGGTGCCGTTCTCGGCATCCTTCATCTTCCAGCTGCCAGCCTGCATCTCGTAGATGGACATCGGGCTGTTGATGACATCCCGCTTGGCGGACTCTTTGGTCCAGTGGTCGTCACCCCAGGCGTAGCCCTCAATATCGTAGACCTTGCTGCCGTTGGAGGGACGGGTCTCGGTATGGAATGCGTAAGGGTCGGATTTGTAGATCAGTTCATCGGACGCGGTGGTGATGCAGTACTTATAAATATCGTATTCCTTGATACCCGGAATGAACAGTTCCCAGATGCCATCGGTCACTTTGTGCATCGTGTGTTCGCCGGGAACCCAGCTGTTGAAATCACCTACAACAGCAACTGCTTTTGCATGGGGCGCCCAGACACGGAAAACCGCGCCGGGGACACCGTCCTGCACTTCCAAATGCGCGCCAAAGTAGCGGTACGCCTCCTGATTGTTGCCCTGCTTGAACAGGTAAACGGGCAGATCAGAACTATTGGGCGCTTGCTTGCGTTGCTTCAACGTAATCTCCCCTTTTGGAACAGCCCTAAATGGACAGCCCCGAATATTTACTAACTCTATATTACCTGTTTCGTACATAAATTTCAAGGCTTTCTTGTAATAATCTGCTAAAAATTTGTTGGGAGTTGTTTTGTATTTGTATAAAATCGACACAAATCAGCAACGTTTCTTGTACGGGTGTATAAAAAAGACCCATACAAGGTGCTTTTTACACCTTGCATGGGTTTTGTTAAAGTTATGCGCCGTAGATATAGTAGGGGTTCTGGCCGAGGTATTGGCTGCGGCGGTTCCACACCGTGTGAGTGGCCAGGTAGTTTGCCCAGGCCTGGTAGCCTGCGGCGTTGAAGTGTACGCCGTCCTTGGTGGCGTAGTCATCGTACTGGCTGCCGTCGGCGGGATTGGTCAGCGCCTCGCGCACATTGACGAAGTAGCAGCCCTTGCGCAGCGCCATATTGGCCAGCAGGTCGTTGGCGGTGGCAATGCGGGCGTTATCCAGGCCGGGCTTGCTTTGGACGACATCCTCCTGCACGCCGGGAATGGACTGGATATAGAAGGCAACGCCGGGGTTAAGCTGCTCGCGCAGCATGTCAATCAGACGCTCGTAGTAAGCGATGAAGCTCTCCTCGCTGCCCTGCACGACCAGGTTGTTGGTGCCCACCAGGATATACAGGTAATCTGGCTGGCTGGCCACGATGGTCTCCATAGGGGTCTCGGTGGCTCCGGTGACGGCATTCTTCACGCTGACGTTATTGACGAAGGTCTGCACGCCTGCGCTGACATAGGTGGCATAGTGGGCATTTTTGTAGCCGGTATCGTAGATGCCCAGGCCTGAAGCGATACTGTCGCCCGCGAAGGTGACTGTATCAAAGTAGGAGGACGTTACGGTGCCCAGCATGGGGACAGCTACCATGCGGTGGTCGGTGTTGAGGTATTCGGTATCGATGGTTTGCTCGACGGCCGTGGAGGTATCCCACACGGCGGTATCGACGGCCTGCACGATGCGGGCCGGGCCATCTCCTGTACTGACAGGTTCAGCGGGAGCGGCCGCTTCAACGGGGGCTTCGGACTCGGCCTCGGTGCTTTCTGAAGTGGAGACAGGCTCGGCAGCGGCGGCTTCACCCTCGGCGGGTTGAGCATCGCGCTGCATCCAGAACCAGCCGACACCGGCGCAGGCTGCGGCTAAAACAATGAGCAGTGCCAGCATCAGGCTGCGTTTGCGCTTTTTGCCGGCTACTTCATTGCGGTAGGTATAAAAATCAGACATTGAATAGCTCCTGACTTTCCGTAATTTTAGGACGGTACTATTATACCCTTTTTTCACCCCGTCAGCAAGGGAAAGCACAATCTTTTACAAATGAAATTAGGCAGTCTTTACATCAGGCTGAACAGGTCGACCTGGCTCGTCTCGGGCAGGCTGCCCAAAGCACCCACAGAGCGCAGCTTATCGAATACTGAGTTCGCCACGCCGCTGGCCTGCTGCAACTCCTCAACCGAGATGTACTGCTGGCCGTGGATGGTGGCTTCTTCCAGCGCAACGGCAGCGGCATCACCCAGGCCGCGCAGTGCGGTGAAAGGCAGACGGACCTTGCCATCCTCGACCACGTACTTGCTGGCGTAGCTCTTGCCCAGTTCGATGGGCAGGAACTGGCAGCCGCGCTGCAGCATCTCGTTTTCCAGCTGCAGGCTGACCAGAGCGTCATCGTCCTTGGCAGTACGCTCTTCCTTGGGAATCTTCTCGTTGTCCTTTAAGTGCTGCTTGGCTACGCGCACACCGCCGACGGCGGCCTCATAGTCAATATCGGAGCCGCGGACTGTGAAGTAGACCGCGTAGAAGATGGCCGGGTGGTAGACCTTGAACCACATCAGGCGGATGGCCGCCATCAGGTAGGCCACCGCGTGGGCCTTGGGGAACATATATTTGATCTTGCGGCAGGATTCGATGTACCAATCGGGCACATCGTGTTCCTTCATGGCTTCCTCCCAGCCGGGCTTGAAGCCACCCTTGGCGACCTTGCCTTTACGCACGGCCTCCATGATGTCGAAGGCCATCTTCGGTTCCAGGCCTTTGCGCAGCAGGTACAGCATGATACTGTCACGGCAGCCGATGACTTCGGCAATCGTGCAGGTACCGGAACGGATGAGTTCGTCGGCGTTGCCGGTCCAGACGTCGGTGCCGTGGGACAGGCCGGAGATCTGGATCAGCTCTGAAAAGTTTTTGGGCTGGGCATCCAGCAGCATCTGGCGCACGAAGTTGGTGCCCATTTCGGGGATGCCGAAGGTGCCGGTCTTGGAGCCGATCTGTTCCTCGGTCACGCCGAGGGCCTCAGGGCTGGTGAGCAGGCTGTAGACCTTGGGGTCGTTCATCGGCACCGAGTCGATGGGGATGCCGGAGTATTCCTCGAAGAACTTGTAGAAGGTAGGCACATCGTGGCCCAGCTCGTCCAGCTTGAGCAGCGTATCGTGCAGGTACTTAAATTCAAAGTGGGTGGTCAGCAGACCGCCTTTGACGTCGTCGGCGGGGTGCTGGATGGCGCAGAAATCGTAGATATCGAAGGTATCCGGCACGACGACCATGCCGCCGGGGTGCTGGCCGGTGGTGCGCTTGACGCCGGTGCAGCCGATGACCAGGCGATTTTCCTCGGCACGGTTGACGGTCTTGCTGCGCTCTTCGAGATACTTTTTGACGTAACCGAAGGCAGTCTTGTCCTGCAGACCGGATACCGTGCCGGCCTTAAAGACGTTTTCCTTTCCAAACAATTCCTCGGTATAACGATGAACGTGGGATTGGTACATGCCGGAAAAGTTCAGGTCGATATCAGGCTCTTTGTCGCCATAGAAGCCCAGAAACGTCTCGAAGGGAATGTCATGGCCGTCGACGAGCATCGGCTTGCTGCAGACCGGGCAATCCTTATCGGGCAGGTCGAAGCCGTCGAAGTGGATGCCGTCGTCGATCCACTCACTGTGCTTGCAGTTGGGGCACAGATAGTGCGGCGGCATCGAGTTGACCTCGGAAATGCCGGAAAAGTGCGCTACGGCGGAAGATCCAACGGAACCACGGCTGCCGACCTGGTAACCGCCCGCGTTGGAGTAGGCCACCAGACGCACGGCGATGACGTACAAAACGGCGTAGCCGTGGCCGCAGATGGAGTCCAGCTCCTTCTTCAGGCGCTTTTGCAGCACATCGGGTACGGGTGTGCCGTAGTCGCGGGCTGCGTGGCTCCAGGTGTCGGTACGCAGTTCTTCCTCGGCGCCGGGGATGCTGGGCGGGTAGGTGCCTTTGGGGATGGCGCGCAGGTTGTTATCGATGGTGGCGGCAATCTTGTTGGGGTTGGTCACCACGATCTCGTAGGCCTTATCCTCAGGCAGGTAGCTGAAATCGTCCAGCATGTCCGGGGTGGTGCGGTAGTACAGCGGGGCCTGGTTGTCGGCATCCTTGAAGCCGTTGCCCGCCTGCAGGACAGCGCGGTAGATCCAGTCCTCCGGCTCCTGGAAGTGGGAGTCGCCGGTGGCGACGACGGGCTTGTGCAGGTCCTCGCCCAGTTTGATGACAGTGCGGTTGAAGTCCTTGATCGTGTCGATGGACTCCACCTGGCCGTTGCGGACCATGAACTCGTTGTTGCCAAGCGGCTGGACTTCGAGATAGTCGTAATAGTCAGCAATGCGCAGCAGCTGCTCGTAGGGCTGGCCGGCCACGATGGCGCGGTACAGTTCGCCAGCTTCGCAGGCGGGCGAAAGAAGCAGGCCCTCGCGGTATTTGTTCAACAAACTGCGGGGCACGCGCGGCTTTTTAAAGAAATACTGGGTGTGGGCCGCGCTGACGATGCGGTACAGGTTTTTCAGACCCACCTGGTTCTGCACGAGAATGATCAGGTGGTAGTACTTTTTCTTAAGCACCTCTTTGTTGCCGCCAAGGCCGGTGTTGATGGCCTCAACGGTGTGGATGTCCTTTTCTTCCAGATCAGACAGCATGACCTCGAAGATGCGGGCCAGCGCCATGGCGTCATCGACCGCGCGGTGGTGGTTGAAAGGCGGGATCTCCAGATGCTTGTTGATGGTGTCCAGCTTGTAGTTGCGCAGGCCCGGGAACAACGCCTGACCCATGGGCAGGGTGTCGATGTAGGTGTTTTCATCCCAGCTGACACCGGCCTTCTCCCCCGCTTTGCGGATGAAGAGCATATCAAAGCTGTGGGCATTGTGGGCAACGAGAATGTTATTGCCACAGAACTCCTTAAAGGCGCGAATAGCTTCTTCGGGGCTGGGGGCATCGGCGACCATGGCATCGTTGATGCCGGTCAGGTCCACCACCTTTTGCGGGATGGGCTTACCGGGGTTGACGAAAGTGCAGAACTTCTTTTCCTCGTTGATCTTGCCGTTCTCGACATAGACGGCGCCGATCTCGGTCAGGCGCTCGACGTTGGAATCGAGGCCCGTGGTCTCGGTGTCAAACACGACGAAGGTGCCGGGCAGTTCCATCTGGGCATTGCCGTAGACGGCGGGGATCATGTCGTCCACGAAGTAAGCCTCACAGCCGTAGATCAGCTTGAAGTTGGGGTCGGTCTCGTGGATGGCATCGGTGGCCAGCATGGCTTCGGGGTAGCCCTGGCAGACGCCGTGGTCAGTGATGGCAATAGCACGGTGACCCATGCGGTGAGCCAGGCGCACGATCTTGCCGGGATCATTGAAGGCATCCATCGAACTGGACTTGGTGTGCAGGTGCAGCTCCACGCGCTTGTGGCCCTCGGGGGCCGTATCCTGGCGCTGCTGGCGCTCGACCTGCAGAACATCGTAAGGAAGCACGACATAGTCATGCTCGTACTTATCGTACATATAGTTACCGCGCACGATGAGGGTCGTGCCGGGCTTGAGGTTCTCCCACTTGGACATGTCGGCGTCCTCGTCCCCCAGCACTTTAAGGTTGACGGAGCCGGAATAGTCGGTGATGGAAGTGAAATAAATTTTGCGGCGGCTGCCCTTGACCTCGGTGGCGAAAACATCGCCCCAGATGGTGACCTTGCCGCCGTCGCCCAGGTCATTGAGGCGGCGTGTCTCGGTAGGTTTGAAGTTTTTGCCGTAGAACAGCTTGACAGGCTTGTCCGTAAGGGCCAGGCCCTCGATTGTGAAGTCCGGCGGGGTCTCCTTGGCCTCAAACTTGACAACGGGGGTCTTTTCCTGCAAATATTGCTCCAGTTCCTCATCGGTGCGGGCCTTGCCGGTATCCGCCAGGCGGATGATGGGCAGGCTGCCGGTACGCTCCCGGATCAGCTCGGCCAGGACACGGGGCAGTTCGACGCTTTCGAGGATGGCGCGGCCTGCGTTGACGCGCACCGTGATGCCGTCGCTGCCGAAGGCGACAGGCTGGCTTTTATCAAGAAAACCGTTGACCGGCATGCCTTTTTCTTTCAGCTCCTCGATCATCAGGCGCACGGCTTCGGGCGTGATATTGGGGTAGGCAAAGTAGTTTTGCAGATGCAGCTCGTACCCGGCGAACACCTCCTGCAGGGAAGCACAAAGACGCCCGCACAGCGCCTGATCCAAGGGTTCAGAGCTGCGCAGGCGGAGGACCACCTGGCGGGTGGTGCGATGCAGCTCGACACAGTCTACAATGACGCTGCCGAAGGCATCGCAGAATTGTTGATCGGCCGTAAACTGCGGCCATACCTGGGTAACAAAGGGTTTCAATCGTGTACCTCGTACTCTTTGAAGCCTCCCCCACAGAGGAGGCCAAGCATGTGGTTACATTTTATGGATCTCATCCAGCAGCTGGCCGACGATGTCGCCTTTCAGCATGCGGACTTTTTCGCCGCGGATGAAGAGCAGGGCTTCGTCCTTGCCGCCTGCAATGCCGATGTCGGCATCGGAGGCTTCGCCGGGGCCATTGACGACACAGCCCATGATGGCAATTTTCAGCGGCTTTTTGAAGCCTTCATCCCGCAGGCGCTTTTCGACCTCGTTGGCGATCTCGATCATCGGGTACTGGGTGCGGCCGCAGGTGGGGCAGCTGATGATCTCCGGTCCGGCCACGGCGTAGCCGACAGCGCGCAGAATATCGTAACCGGCGTAAACTTCGTTCTCCGGCTCGTCGGTCAGGCTGACGCGCAGGGTATCGCCCAGACCTTCCAGCAGCAGGCCGCCAATGCCCATGCCGGACTTGATGAGACCCATACGGTTGCCGCCGGCCTCGGTGACGCCGACATGCAGCGGGTAATCGGTCTGGCTGGCCAGCAGGCGGTACGCGGCCATCATGCGAGGCACGTTGCTGGACTTGATGGAGATGACGATGTTATGGAAGTCGTGCTTTTCCAGCAGGCGTACATGGTAGAGAGCGCTCTCGACCATGGCCTCGGGCACGGGGGCACCATACTTGGCCAGAATGTGCTTTTCGAGGCTGCCGCCATTGACGCCGATACGGATGGGCACGCCCTTCTGGTTGCAGGCATCGGCCACAGCCTTGACGCGGTCGTCGTCGCCGATGTTGCCGGGGTTGATGCGAATTTTATCGGCACCGGCATCCAGCGCGGCCAGCGCGGCGCGGTAATCAAAATGGATGTCGGCCACGACGGGGATGTCGACGGCCTCTTTAATGGCGGCCACCACGGCGGCGTCCGACGGACTGGGCACTGTGACGCGGACGATCTGGCAGCCTGCAGCGGCTACGCGCTTGGCCTGGGCTACGTTGCCCGCAATATCCTTGACAGGGACGTTCAGCATCGTCTGTACGGCGATGGGGTTGGTACCGCCAATTTTAATATTGCCGATTTTGACTTCTCTTTTCAGTTGACGTGTCATCTTTTTTCTCCTTACAAGAATCGGGTGATGTCCTGCATGGTCACCAGCACCATCAGCCACAAAAGCAGCGCCATACCGACGGTGTTGACCACCATCTGCAATTTTTGCGGCGCGGCGCGGCCGAAAATAGCTTCAATGAGCAGGAAGATCAGCTTGCAGCCGTCCAGTGCCGGGATGGGCAGCAGGTTAAAGATGCCGATATTGATGGTGATAAGCGCGAGCAGCGAGAACACATCCTGCCAGCCGTACTGCATGGCCTGGCCAATGGTGGTGGCGGTGCCGATGGGGCCGGAAAGCTCCTCGACCCCCACCTGCCCGGTGGCGAGCTGCCAGAAGCCGCCCAGGATGGCGGTGCTGTAATAGCGGAACAGCGTGCCCGTGCGCTGTAACACATGCCGCGGCGTTTTGGAGAGCGCTGCTACACGGAAATCAATAGCGATGGTGTTGCCGTCGGCATCGGTATAAGGACCTACCGTAACACCCGGCAGGTGCACGACCTGGCCATTCCGCAGGACGGTGAAATCGTGGGTTTGGGTGGTGCCGTCAAAACAGCCGGAAAGGTCACCGATGGTGCGGCAGACCTGGCCGTCTACTTTCAGGATGGTGTCCCCTTCCCGCAGGCCGTCGGCGCAGCTTTGGGCGTTGTCGGTAAACTGGGCCACGGTGGTGCTGCCCAGCTTACCGCTTGTAATAACCAGCACCAGCAACACCACAAAGCCCAGCACAAAGTTCATCATCGCACCGCTCAGCGTTACGATAAAACGCTGCCAGGCGGTGGCTTCCTCAAAGGGCTGGTCCTGCACAACGACCGGAAACAGGCTGCGCCTGCGCGGCTGCTTGGGGGCGGGCTGCGGCGCAGGCGCGGCGGTTTCCTCTGCGTCCGCGTCCTCGTTGTCCTCCGGCAGGGGGCTGAACAGGTTGTAGCCGCCCAGCGGGAACAGGCGCAGGGTATAGGTGGTACTTCCCCTTCTGCGCTGGAAAATTTTGGGGCCGAAACCGATGGAAAATTCCTCGACATGGATGCCGCAGTGGCGGGCGGCAAGAAAATGCCCCAGTTCATGTACCAAAATGACCGCCCCAAACACGAGCAGTGATACCAGCCCGGTCAGCAATGCAGTCATAGACACCTCACAAAATCAAATGTGCGCTTCCACATAGGCACGCGCCATACGGTCACATTCATAAACGTCAGACAAAGTATAGTCGCCGCCGAAGCTGTCGCTGTCAACGATGCCCTCAACCAGACGGCCGATGTCCAAAAAGCCGATCTCATCCCGCAGGAAGTGGGCTACGGCGGCCTCGTTGGCACCGTTGGCGGCGCAGGGGGCCAAGCCGCCCTTGCGGATGGCCTTTTTGCAGGCGGCCAGGCAGCGGAAGGTCTCATCGTCCGCCTGGGCGATGCTGAGCTTGGTCAGCGCGGTGAAGTCCAGCTCCGGCACGGGGCTGGGCAGGCGGTCGGGCCAGGTCAGCGCGTACTGGATGGGGATACGCATATCCGGCACGCCCAGCTGGGCAATGATGGAATGGTCGGCAAACTGCACGGCCGAATGGATGATGCTCTCCCGCTGGACAACGATCTGAATTTTATCCTCGGGCAGGCCGAACAGCCAGGCGGCTTCGATCAGCTCCAGGCCCTTGTTCATCAGGGTGGCGGAGTCGATGGTGATCTTGGCACCCATGTTCCAGTTGGGATGCTTGAGGGCATCGGACTTGGTCTTGGTGCGCAGCTCCTCGGTCTTCATGCCGAAGAAGGGGCCGCCGGAGGCCGTAAGCAGAATCTTCTCCAGCGTTTTGGCGCTGGGGGCGTCCTGCAGGCACTGGAATATGGCGCTGTGTTCGCTGTCCACAGGCAGCAGTTTAACGCCGTATTTTTTGACGGCATCGGTGACCAGGTGGCCGCCGGTAACAAGGCTCTCTTTATTGGCGAGGGCCAGGTCGTGGCCGCTCTCAATGGCAGCCAGCGAGGCAGGCAGACCCGCAATGCCGACGACAGCGTTCAGCACCACGTCGGGGCCGTCCATGGCGGCCAGCTCGCGCAGACCCTCGGCACCCTGCAGCAGCTTGGGGGCATCGGCCTGACCGGCCAGCGCGGCAGAAAGCTTTGCATAAGCATCGGGGTTTACCACGGCTACGTATTTGGGGTGGAACTCATTGATCTGCTCCAGCAGTTTATCCACGCTGGAATTGGCGGCCAGACCAAACACGGAATAGCCGTGCATGCGGGCTACGTCCAGGCTCTGGGTGCCGATAGAGCCGGTAGAACCCAGCAGTGTAATGGTTTTATTCATGTTGACACGTCCTTTTTTACAGAACATAGAAGAAATAGCGCACTGCGATGGAAACGAACGGGGCAATGAACATCACACTGTCAAAGCGGTCCAGGATGCCGCCGTGCCCCGGAAAGATGGTGCCGTAATCCTTGATGCCAACCTGACGCTTGACCGACGAGGCGAACAGATCGCCCAGGATGCCCAGCACCGAGGCGATAGCGCCCATGACCACCAGGATGGCATAGTGGCGGGGCTGCACCTGAATGGTGATGACGTTGTGGCTGGCCGACAGGAACGAGTAGACCAGCGTGAGCACCACGCCCACCAGCACGCTGCCAAAGATGCCGCCGATGGCACCCTCCAACGTTTTGTGGGGACTGACGATGGGGGCCAGCTTGTGCTTGCCGAAGGTCCGGCCTGCAAAGTAAGCGGCCGTGTCACCGCCCCAGGCGAAGCAGAGGATCAGCAGGATAAAGTAGATGGCATCATAGCGATACTGCGCAAAGGGTAGGCAGCGCTTGAGGTGGATCAGCGAGTAGAAGCAGAACACGATGACCCCGGAGAAGTACACATAGCCAGAAAGCTTGCCGAAATCCAACGTCTGCACGTGGGCAATCTGGCACACATTGAGGAACAGCACCAGCAAAAAGCAGAACGGCAGGATCAGGGCACGGACAGACTGGCTGCTGGTAAGCATGACCAGCAGCGTAAACGGCACAGCCGCGGCGTACAGATACCATTGCTTTTTGCCAAAGCCCATAGCGCTGAACACCTCGTGGATGGCCAGCAGGCAGATGGCGCTGAGGACAAAATCAAAAACAATGGTATCAAAAAATGCCAGCACAACGGCCAAAACAGCCAGGCCAACAACAGCGGTGATAACGCGGGTCTTCATACGGTGTTCCCTTTCACGGATAGATTTAATAACAGCCTATGCGGGCATACCATCAGGCATACCCGCACAGGCATGGTTGGAGGGCTGATGCGTGAGGATCAGACTTCCATGATTTCTTTGTTTTTGGCGGCGCAGGTCTCGTCGATCTGTTTGACGTACTTGTCGGTCAGCTTTTGGGTCTCTTCTTCCAGCTTCTTCTGGTCGTCCTCGGTCAACTCACCAGCCTTCTTCATGGCCTTGAACTTATCCATGGCGTCGCGGCGGACGTTACGGACGGCGACCTTGGCCTCCTCGCCCTGCTTCTGGACCTCCTTGGTCAGCTGCTTGCGGCGCTCCTCGGTGGGTGCGGGAAAGACCAGGCGGATGACCTGGCCGTCATCGATGGGGTTAATGCCGATGTCGCTGGTCTGGAGGGCCTTGGAGATGGGCTTGAGCATCTGACGGTCCCAGGGAGTGATGGTCAGGATGCGGGCCTCGGCCACAGCCACAGCGGCGATCTGGTTGATGGGCGTGGGGCTGCCGTAGTAGTCCACGGCAACCTTGTCCAGGATGGCGGGGTTGGCGCGGCCGGCGCGGATGGCGGCCAGCTCGTGGACCAGATGGTTGACGCTGGCACTCATTTTTTCTTCATAGGGTTTGGTAGTACTGCTCATAGGTAATTCTCCTTATTCCTGTATTAGTATAGGGGGATATTATGAATTTTTCTGCTTACGAAGTAATGATCTGCCTTACTCTTTTACCAGGGTGCCCACGACCTCGCCCTGCAGGGCCTTGGCGATGTTGGCAGGCTTGCCCAGGTCGAACACCAGGATAGGCAGGCCGTTGTCGCGGCATAGGGTGGCGGCGGTGGAGTCCATGACGGCCAGACGCTCATCCAGCACGCGGGTGAAGGTCAGCGTGTCGTAGCGCACAGCGTCGGCGTACTTGTGGGGATCCTTGTCATAGACACCGTCCACCATGGTGGCCTTGAACATAGCGTCTGCACCGATCTCCAACGCGCGCAGGGCGCTGGCGGTATCGGTGGAGAAGATGGGGTTGCCGGTGCCGCCGCCGAAGACGACGATCTTACCGGATTCCAGCGCGGCGATGGCCTTGTCGCTGGTGAACACCTCGGCCACCTGGGGCATGAAGGAACTGGTCATGACCACGGCGGGCACACCCTGCTGGCGCAGGGCATCCTTGACGGCCAGCGCGTTCATCACGGTAGCCAGCATGCCGATCTTATCAGCGTCCATGCGGTCCATCTTACCGCTGGAACGGCCGCGCCAGAAGTTGCCGCCGCCGACCACGATGCCGATCTGGGCGCCCAGGTCGTGGGCGGCCTTGATGCCGGCGCAGATGGAAGCGATGGTCTCCTCATCAAAGCCGGTGCCCTTGGGACCGGAGAGAGCCTCGCCGCTGACTTTCAGCAGGATACGTTTATACTGAATTGCCATAATACACACCTCTTGCGTTTACCGCACACAGGCACAGTAAACCATTGTTTTATTTGGGTACTATTTTACAATAATTTGGCCGTAAAGTAAAGCCATGAAATAAAAAAAGCGCATCTTCTGCCCCGGCCGCAGGAACGGCGGGCAGAAAACACGCAGGATTTGTTGCAATGAAACCAGTAAGATATTAAGGCAACACCGCACAATTCCCGCCTTACGGCTTAAGCACCGCTTCGGCGGC
>OLGB01000473.1_pt1 | contig 57978 bp, 58 predicted proteins | sample 1605691 | NCBI WGS metagenome assembly OLGB01 (sample SAMEA3888925, study PRJEB22519) | human gut metagenome | biome: human gut; feature: human-associated habitat; material: faeces | place: Denmark | collected 2010
ACTATTCTGAGACCATTGAGACTATTCTGAGACCATTGAGACTATTCTGAGACCACCGAGACTGCTCAAACCACCAATTCAAAATTAAGGTCAATAAGATATTCTACCCGCCAAGCATCAAATGATTCCCTGGCCAGATTGAAATTTTAATTTTAAGAGTAACTACTGATCTGAGAGTAGCAGACTCGAAATTTGTTAAAATCTTACTCATTTTTGAAATTCATATTTATACTTAGAAATCAATTTCCCTTCATGTATAAAAAACTCCTTTCGATTCTTATTGCAGCAGCAATGTTGGTGCTGCCACTTTCTACAATAATCACCAGCGAGTCTGATCTAGATTTGAATGGCGGTTCTCCAGCGCTGTCGGCAGGAGACGACTCTCTAAGGTTATACAGCGACTCAAATTATGAGTTCTTCAAGTATGATGAAGAAACAGGAACACTGATGCTGGACTCCAGCATATTGAGCGGCGTCTTCGGCACAGAAGCAACCAGCCAGAAGCCGTCAGCCGAAACAGATGTGATCAATGACGCGTTCATCCTCTCGCCTCTGGAAATTGCCATGTGGCATGGAGGATCTTCCGGTCATTATGATATCTACGACCACTCAAGCCCGTCGTTGATTTACTCTACAGGCAGCATCGGCAACACTGATTCTTATCACGCAGTCTCATTTGCAGCAGCGCTCTCGAAGAACAATAACTTCTACAACACCGACGGAGATGTCAGCTGGGCCAGGGACTGGATTTGTTCGCTGTACTACAATAATGACAACGCCCACCTGCATCTAAACGTGCAGAAGACGAACGGACCCGTGATGGATATAGACATCGACGGCCTGGGAATAACAAGCTCCTTTACGCCATATGACATCAACATGCTCTCCTCTCTTCAGTCCAAGAACATTCTCAACTATGCCGTAGGAGACTTCGACGGAGACTCAAACGAAGACATCGCCGTTCTGCATCAGTCATACATCATGTTTTTCGGCTTGAATCTGGGAACAGGAAATCTGGAGCTGATGTACAAAACGCAGATTCCTCATGACCCGCAATCATTGAATGTGCTATACACGCCGGTAAGCATGAGCACAGGAGACATTGACGGCGACGGCCTGGATGAACTGATCGTCAACCGCGGATACTTTTCAGACGGAATACCGGGCCACAGTGAATACACAATGCTCGGCATAATCGACATCTCGTCTCCTAAGTTCGCTAAAGGATACCCTGCAGATTTCAGCTCGGACAGCGAGTACTGCAAGTGGAAGAAAGTAATCATCAACGACCCGCTGACAGGAACCGCTTTGGATTCCATCATGACCTCGGCAGTGGTGGCAGATATCAATCATGATTCCGTCAATGAACTCGTAATCGGCGGATACCTGTGGGACAACCATAACACTCAATCAAGCTATACAAGCAACCCGTCTCACGGAGCGGGAGAATTATACATTGCATATGCAAAATATGACAGTGCAAACAATCAACTCTTCGACAGCTGGAATAACGTGACCCTTCTGATGGATGACAACGGCTTAGCCACCACCAGGTACGATGAGACTGACGGAGACGTTGTAAAACAGTATGATCTGGAAGGCCACAATGTTCAAGACACTTCGATCTTCCTTGAAGATTTCAATGATAATCCCGTATCGCTATGCAGAAGCGTCAACTGGTGCAACTGGACCATTCCGATGTATACTGTAAGCCTCAAGGGATATCAGAACAACTGCATGGATCAGCAGGTCTTCTTCGACACTCTGTTTTACAGCTTTGATACAACCTATCAGGCATTCGGCGTTTACATACATCCGCCCAAATTCGGATTATGCCCGGATAATAACAATGTCATCTGCAACGGAATTTACGCCGGAGAATTTCTCTCTCAGAATTTAGACAGCTATCAGGACAATCATCAGGAACTTTTGATTCATTACGGATCAGACCTGCATGAGAAAGCTGCCGACAACGGAAACACCGAGTGGGCCTATGTTATCTATGACGGCAATTCCACTGCAACTTACAGCACGCAGTCTCCTCACTATTACAGGGATGTCCGCGAGTGGGGCAACGGCCTTTACAACATGGGAAGACTAGCATTCGGAAACTTTGACGATGACTCATATTCCCTGACTCTTCTGCGGCATTACTTCATGTACATCGACCCTGTCGTCATGGCATTCGTCTCCGGCATACCCTGCGAAACAGACCTTGCTGAAAAGCTGGTGGAGGGCACAAGTTCGCTGGGAGACACTTCAATCATAAAGATCAGCGGATCAGGCAGCGGCAGCGGCGTTGACAAGGAATGGGAAGCAAAAGTAACATTCAATATCGGCGGGCTGTTTGCAAAATGGTTCAGCGCCTCGATAGGCGGCGGACACTGGGGAGAGCAGAAAGTCACCAACACGCATACTGTTACAGCTGAGCAGACTTTCGGTTCCTCAAAGGATTCAGTCCTCCTGACGACAGTCCCTCTTGACCTGTACATCTATAACATCGTTGATCCCAGCGGCAACAGGGCAGTCGAGAGCATTCCCGTCGCCGGGGATCTGATCACTCAGGCCATGGATTACGACAGTTATGTAGAGTACATAACTGAATACAATGACTGGCTGACTAAACTGCACGAATCATGCGATGCAGCAGATGAACTGTCGACGGTCAGCATCATCCCTTCTGAGCACATTCAGGGAGACATCTCTACTTATACTGCACCGAATCCCGGAGAGGAGCTCTTTGCGCCGGAAGATGTAGGATATACCGGAACCGGCAGCGGAAGCTTTCTGGAAGTAAGTCTCACCATCGAAGATGAAGAAGAGTCGGAGGATATGTATGGAGGAGTGGGAGAACTTTCACTCAAGTTTGACATCTTCGAAACTGGAAAGAAGCTAGGCAACCATCATGCCAAAAGCGATTTCGGGTTTGATATCAGCGGAGAGGGAAAAGGTGCTACCGTTTCTCTTACCACTGACGTCACCGGCATGGGTTACTCTTCAAAGATCAATCAGGCTTTTGATGAGTATCTGATCGATAAGTCAGAGGATTACGTGAAATCCCTGGAACAGTACAAAATGCAGGGCACCTTCTGGGCATCCAAGCGTTACGCAGAAAGTCTCGACGACGGTTATTTTTATGTCGGTTATACGGTAAACACATATACTGTGGGAGCTAAACTCGGCGAGCTGGAGTACATTCCCTACGATCCGAATAATCCCGACTCAAAGTACAACCCCACCAATGACGTCGTCTGTTTTAAGGCGGTCATCGACAACTGTCTGAGTGAAAGTGACGTCCGTGCCAGCGGCTATTACATAGAATATCAGTATCAGGGTGAATGGTACAAGCTGGGAAGCACGCCGGCAGGCGATAAAAACTTCCCTTACCTGCAGCTCTATGAGGATGCGGCAGACGGCTGGATTCTTTCAGACAACGACTTCAAGCCTCTGAATGAAGAAGGAGAACAGGTCTTCAAGGTGGCAGTTGCCGGTCTGTCTGCTTTAACAGATGAAACACTTAATTTCAGAATCGTTGCATACAAACCAGATGTTAATATCAGTTCTTCATTGTCAACAGACGGCAGCTACACTACAGTCTACGCGCCGAATCCTTCCTTGCCTGTCACAGCCTACAAGAATTCTGTGGTTGACACCGCCACGGTGATTTACAACAGTATGTACGACGGCATCACCAGCATTGCATTCGATCAGACGCTTCTCGGAGAAACCTACGAACTGCTGCCGTGCATGTTCACTCCCGCCGCCGGAGTAGAATTCCTCGGCTGGACTTCAGCGCCGGATTCTTCAGACTTCATTGACACGATCACAATCGATGAGCTGTGCACAAATGTCTATGCGGTCTGGTCGGTGCCGGGCAGCATTCCTTCTACCGAGGAGATAGTCAGCTGCAGCAGAACTGCGGTAAACCCTACAATACTGTTAAACTATGACACAAACGGCTCCATCAGCAAAACCGTCTTCTCTGAGCTGGCAAAGGAAGGTAAAGATTTAAGAATCGTATTCAGGGATGAAACGGGAAGGCCGCTGGTGCGCTTACAGATAAGCAATATCACGGATACTGTGAACAACGGATCATTCGACGTTCCCAAGCTGATGATGAAGTACGCTCTTCCTGAAACAAATGCTCTCGGAGCTTCAGGCAATCAGATTGTATGTCTTTACCTCAGCGACGAGCTCTTCACGCCGTATGACATGAAAATCACCGTCTATACCAACTTAGATCCGGGAACAAAAGCGGATGTCTATATCTTCAATGAGGCTGACTCCATCCTGACGCTGGTTGCAGGCAGTGCAGAAGTAGGTGCGTATGGGCACATTTCGTTTGTGTATGAAGCCCCTGAGAAAAACGCAGACTCAAACGGCGATACGCTGGCAGTCATCAGCCTTGTAGCGGCGCTGATAGTCTTCATTTTCCTGGCAGCTAGTTTCAGAAGGAAGTAAAATTCCTTCTAAACCTTTTCTTCTTTTTTTATTAATAAGTAATAAATTCTTGCAATTCTCAAGCTACCTTTGAGGAATCAGCATAAATATTCCTTTGTTCATTTTAACATCATGCAGCCCAATATGCAGAAATACCAGCTGAGCCAGGATGAGATGGCCGCAGTTTTGAATAAAACAAAGTACGGCATACTATCAACTATCGGCGAAGACGGATTCCCTTACGGCGTGCCTGTGAACTTTGTTTATCTGGACGGTAAGATCTACATTCACGGCAGGAAAATGGGAGAAAAGGTCAGCAACTTGACAAACAACTGCAAATGTTGTTTTACTGTAGCAAAAGAATACGGCTATGAATTCACGGGAGAACACGCCTGCGACACCACTACCGTATACGAGAGTGTAATCATCCGCGGATGCGCTCATGCGGTGGAAGACTTAGAAGTAAAGAAAAAAGTGCTTTTGGCCACCATCGACAAGATCGTCCCGGGACGCACCAACATGGATGAGAAGAAAGTCTCTCCGACAGGAGTATACGAGATTGAAATCAAAGACATGACAGGAAAATATCATAAAGCCTGTGAAGGGGCAAAAGTAGTTCAGTGAACTACTTTCTTTTTTTAATCAACTCTGACGCAGGGCCCATGGCCGACAGCGACGAACTGAGGATCTATCTTCAAAAGTTCGTTTTTCATTAATTTCAGTTTTTCTTCGTTAGGAACGCGGCTCATGTCGATATTGTAAACTTCGTCTCTCCAGGCGCTCTCTAGAATCTTGCCGTGGCTGTTGCCCAAGCGGAACATCAGATCGCTGCTGAAGAGAATCTTGCGGACTTCCTCGAAAAACAGCAGGCCGTTCTGCAGATGTATCTCAGAAGGATAATCAATAAACGTAAAGAGAAAACCGTCGCCCTCCAGAGTGTCTCCTGCCTTTTTGATTAACGTCCTACCTTCATAACCGAAGCCGGCCAGCTGTCTGGCGCAGATCTCAGAGCAGACTGCAGTAATCTCAGGAAAATGCTTCTTCAGGACAGTCAAACCGCCGCACTCATCAGATTCAAAGTGGGAGACAAGCACGTATTTAAGAGGAAGAGTGCCGAGAATTTCTTTCAATTGAGGAATTATTTTTTCTGCCTGATCTGCAGTTCCTGTGTGAACAAGAACAGGTTCAGGAATCATCAGCAGATATTGGTGAATTGAAAGTCTTATCGGCGCAATGTATTCTGTAAATTGAAATAAATTATCATAGATGGTCACATGTCTCACCGTTCAGCATTAGCGTCTATTACCTGTTAAGACTATCCCCGGAATATCAAGGTGCAGGAATTCTTTTCAAACGGTCATATCTATATACTTCGTTGTTTGTTGGCATTTCAATCTCTTGGTGGTTAGCTCATGAAGAAAGTCGTCATCACAGTTGTAGGAAAAGACTGCGTAGGCATCATTGCAAAAGTATGCACATACCTCTCAGATAACGGGATCAACGTTCTGGATATCTCGCAGACAATCGTGCGCGGGTACTTCAACATGATGATGATCGCTGACATTGACGGCTGTTCCAAGAATTTTCCCGAGATATCAGAAGAGCTTGATGAGATCGGCAAGAAGATCGGTGTCGTCATCAGAATGCAGCATGAAGACATCTTTGACATGATGCACAGAATCTGAGGTGCTCAGCATGATCAATATTTACGAGGTTCTGGAAACCAACGATATGATCCTGCGTGAAAACCTCGATGTGAGGACAATCACCCTGGGAATCAGCCTTTTAGACTGTGCAGACAGCAGTCTGGACAGACTCAATGATAACATTTACAATAAGATCACCACCATCGCCAAGGATTTAGTCTCAGTCGGGGACGAGATCGAATTAGAGTTCGGGGTTCCTGTCGTCAACAAAAGAATTTCCGTTACTCCCATCTCTATCGTCGGAGCATCGGCCTGCAAAACGCCGGAAGATTTTGTCACTATCGCGGAAACTTTAGACAAAGCGGCAAAGAAAGTAGGCGTGAATTTTCTCGGCGGTTATTCAGCATTGGTTCCTAAGGGCATGACGAAGTCCGATGAAATGCTGATACGTTCGATTCCCAAGGCTTTGTCAGCAACCGAGAGAGTATGCAGCTCTGTCAATCTGGCATCTACTAAAACTGGAATAAACATGGATGCCGTCAGTCTCATGGGTTCAATCATAAAAGAGACGGCCGAACTCACAAAAAATAAAGACTCGATAGGCTGCACCAAGCTGGTGGTATTCTGCAACGCTCCTGATGATAATCCCTTCATGGCGGGAGCATTTCACGGTGTTACGGAAGCCGACGCGGTTGTCAACATCGGCGTCAGCGGTCCGGGAGTGGTGAGAAATGCGGTTTCACAGGTTAAGGGAGCAGACTTTGAGACTTTGTGCGAGACTGTTAAGAAGACGGCCTTCAAGATCACCAGAGTCGGGCAGTTAGTTGCTAAAGAGGCGTCAAAGCGCCTCAAGGTACCGTTCGGCATCATTGATCTCTCACTGGCTCCGACTCCTGCTGTAGGAGACAGCATCGCAGAGATCTTAGAGGAAATGGGTCTGGAACGCACAGGGGCGCCGGGAACTACTGCGGCTTTGGCAATTCTCAACGATCAGGTGAAGAAAGGCGGAGTTATGGCCTCTTCTTATGTCGGAGGTCTCTCAGGAGCGTTTATTCCGGTAAGCGAGGACGGCAGAATGATCGAGGCTGTGACATGCGGTTCTCTTACGATTGAGAAACTTGAGGCCATGACCTGCGTTTGTTCTGTAGGCTTGGATATGATTGCTATTCCTGGACATACTGAAGTCAGCACGATTTCAGGAATGATCGCAGATGAAATGGCAATCGGCATGGTCAATCAGAAGACTACTGCAGTAAGGATCATTCCGGTCATCGGCAAAGACGTCGGGGAAATGGCTGAATTCGGCGGTCTCTTGGGATCAGCTCCCGTAATGAAAATCAACTCTTTCGGCTGCAAAGATTTTGTCAGCAGGGGAGGAAGAATTCCGGCGCCGATTCATAGTTTCAAAAACTAAATAATTTTTTTCTTTATTGTAATCTGGGTACTGGAAAATATCTTGATATGAGGTACCATATTTATTTAATTGACATATTGTAATCAATTCTATATCCTTAGCATTTCGGGGCAGTTTTTTTATATTGTTTTGTATTCGCTTGTATTATGGCATTAGCATCCAACTGTCAGAATTGATGGGTGTTTCTGATCCATCCAACTATAATGATAGGTTGGATTTCTGATAATTGGAGTTTTATGCGCTATACTGGTGAGTAGATGAACAATGCAAATAGATTGATTGCGGCTTGTGCTATGCTCATAGCGGCACTGACATTGCTTGTACCTTTGGGTGAAATTGAACCAGACGATTGTTACAGCGATAAGAGCTTAGCAGATAATTCACCGGTTTTGGGGGAAGATGAAACTAAGGATGCGATCGATTGGAGTAACTGTCCGATTAAGTTATCATACAGCTTTGATGGAACCAACTGGACTGAAATACCTCTTAAGTATGAAGGATACTGGTCACCTTCGTATGTACTTGGTGGAAAAGCTATTGATCTAAGTGGTATGAACGATAATGATGTTATATTTATGAAAGCAGAGCCAACTGCTGGTTATTCTAAAGTTTCTGCTGACTCAACGATTTTGATTGAGAGTTTTGGAGTTTCATGGCAACACACATCTTCAGAAGATGTAACTTTACATTATGCTGCATTTATCAAGTCACAAGATGATAGATGGATATGGCAGGTTCCAGTATCAACATTGGGAAAATGTGGATATTGGGATTATCCTTCAATTGATTTTGTTGTTAATGGTACAGAATGCATATGCAAATTATTCGAGACTGCAGGAAACCAAAGAATCAGTCTTTTATCTCTGGATTCACCACGGTCCATTCAATCTGAATTGGATACACTTGTTGGAACGTATGTATGCGATAAACAGACGATTCAACTTTACAAGACTGGAGATGTGTATGTCAAGCGTATAGTTGATGAGGTCAGCAATGGACAGCCAGTGACTGGTAAAATTGGAGATATGTATTATATTCTTGGTGAAAATGGCATTAGAGAAACTTCAGTCCCAGTTGGTTTCAGCAATAATGTCTATTTAAGTATTGATAAAAACTCAGATTATGTAATCTCTTTAACAGCTGTTGATAATTACGATTATTCTTCTGCAAATCCAGAGTCTGGAAAGATTTTAAAAGGTTCTATTTTTAAAAAGATATCAACAGGAATTTCAATAAACGGATTTGAATATCCAGACATACAGACTGCAATCAATTGTGCTAGTAAGGGAGACATCATCGAATTAGATGTTGGTACATATCATCTTGATGAATTTGTTACAATTGATAAAGATATAACTCTAAGAGGGGTTATTGGAAAAACTAAAGAAGATTCATCTGTAATTACTGGGTTCCAAGGATCTGCTGAAGATAAACCTGTAAATATTCGCATCATCAACAGTGCCGCTACTCTGGATTCCTTATGGATTGACGGTGGATCTAGCAATATTATTTTTAATGGTGACAACTCAAAAGGAATAATTGGTGCAATTGATCTTCAAACGTCGAATGATGTAGTAATTAAAAATTGCAGATTTATTAAATCGGGGGAGTCCGGCCAATCCGTAGCTATCTATGCTGGAAAAGGAAGTCACATTTCTAATAACTTTTTTGAAGGCTGGCAAAAGGCAGTATACAGCGAAGTCAAGTCGAGCGCTGGCAGTATTTCATTGGTAGATAATATATTCTTTAATGAACCCAACATCAATGGTCTCTATTTTGTCAACATAACCTCGAGTAATGCTATCCTAAACGGCAATATGTTTACGAATGGTAAGATCTCAAACACTTCTGAAGTTCTTACTATAACTAAAAATGTATTTGAAAATGCAATACTGAAGATATACAATCCTTCGGAAATATTCGAAAATGTGTTTATATCCACAGCAGTTGAAAATAGCATCACTGATGAAATTCTCGACGTTTCAGCTAATTACTGGGGTGGAAATAAACCCACATTGGATACTTCAAAATTCAAATTTGATTCCTGGTTCACAACGTATGATGATTCTACCAGAACTTTAGGTGGATTAGCTTTTGAAGATAATGTAACTCAGATATATGTTGATTGCAACAATGAATCTGAAGGTGATGGTACAAAAGACAATCCATATCAGACTATTTCTGAGGCACTGGCTAAGGTAAAATATGGTCAGGAAATTTACGTAGCTGCTGGAGAATATGATGAAGAAATAGTGATAACATCTGGACTTAGAAACATAACGCTCATCGGATCAAATTATACCCATGATGCAAATGGTAAATCATGGGATCAAAACGGGACAATATTGACAAATGGAATCAGTATAGTGACTCGTGGCACTCATGAAGATCCATATCCGAATATTGTAGATGGGCTGACAATAAAAGGATTTGATTTCAAAAATAAAGGATTTGTAGTAGAAGAGTGGTGGGAAAATGGCAGCATATCTAACATAACTATTGAAAATAATCGTTTTATAAATATTGATGACGGATCTAAATCAGCCATTCATTTCAATACTTCACCGCAGATGGCTGTTGATAACTTAACAATTAAATGCAATCTTATTCAGGATATGGGATCTAATCAGACAGATCCATCTGGAATAAATATTTCATCTGCAAAAGGTACGGTGATAATTGAAGGAAATTGGATAAAGAATACAAACCACAGCGCGATCCAAGTTTCCAATCAGGCAAGCGGGGAATTGATAATTCAAAACAATCATCTTGAAAATTGGGATTCTGATGCATTTAATGGAGGCAGAGCGTTTCGGTTCGATCATATTGACCTTGATGAAATCATAATTTATTTCAATTCAATTCAGAAAATAAACATTGATGGTACTGATCGAGATAGTACCTATCTAAAAATAACAAATTCTGAAACATACATCGTAGCTTCAGATAATTACTGGGATGGAAAGAATCCGACAGTTGATGAGTTTCCGATACATTGTGGTAAGGGAAGCATTATTGAAATTCACTCATGGTATACTCAGTATGATCCAGAAACTAATGAACTCGGTGGTTTAGAGACTGATGATATTCCAGGAGTTCTTCCAGATGTGCCCGGCATACCTTCTTTCCCAGATGTTCCTACAACTCCGGAAGTACCGACGCCGGATGAAAACGGTGATGTAAGCATTGAGATCCCGAAAAATGACATAGACAAAATCGTGGATGATGCAGTATCTTCTGGATCTGGCTCTGTAACAATCACAGACCTAAGCGATATTAAAGATGCTTCATCAGTTACAATAAGCAAAGAGAATCTCCAGAACATTCTGGACAAAATAGATGCAGAAGACTCTATTTCAGATGCAGTCATAAAGCTTCCAGAAGGCTCCGTAACTATCGGAAAAGACGTTCTGTCTTCAATACTTGAAACATCTGAAGAAAAATCGATAACAATCAAAGTGTCAGATGCCAAAGATGCACTGAATGAAGAGCAGCAGAAGGTTGTGGGAGACAGACCCGTCTATGACATCACGATGCTGAAAGGAAGCAAAAAGGTAACAAGCTTCAACGGCAAGACGATCACAGTTTCCCTACCTTACGAACTGAAGGAAAATGAGAGTCCAGACAATATTGTGGTCTACTACGTCAAAGATGACGGCACCATAGAGAAAATGGACTGTATTTACAAAGATGGAAAAGTGTCGTTCGAAACAAACCACCTGTCTTGCTTCACGATCTCATATGAAGAGCCGGAGCCGGTGCCTGAAGAGCCAGCTGCAGATAATAATGACAACACAATCTACTATGCAATTGCAGCTGTATTAATCCTGATTGTAATCGTAGCAGCGGCCTACTTCATCATCAAAAGAAAGCAGTAACCAGACTGACTGAAGCCGGCAAACCACTTTCTTTATTTTTATAATTAAATTATTATTACAGCGATATTTGCGAATAACGTTAATACTATGTGGATCATTATATGAGTCATGTCTTTAGAAAACGGTGTAAAAATTGTCGCCGAGCTGATGGAAGTAGCTGCCAGAACTGCTCCCAAGGCTGTAGGCCAGGATTTTATCGAGGTGAAGATTCTTACAGATGATGAAAAGAAAGAGCTGGGTGAGGAAATGGTGGAAATGGCCAAGGAAAAAGGGCCTGGATATGCAAGAGACGGCAATAACGTTCTCAACGCTGACGCAGTAGTGCTGATCGGCCTCCTGCCGCACAAAGGAGTGGGGCTGAACTGCGGTGCCTGCGGATGCGATTCATGCGCAGAGTTCAATGAACACTACACCACTATAGAATTCGACGGCCCGAACTGTTCCATCAGAATGTTAGACTTAGGCATTGCTTTAGGCTCGGCAGCCAAAGTGGCTTCAGAGTTAAACGTGGACAACCGCATCATGTACCGCATCGGAGCTGCAGCAAAGCGTTTAGGTCTGACAAAGGCAAATATTACACAAGGAATTCCGCTTTCAGCAACAGGTAAGAACATCTTCTTTGACAGGTCCTGAGAAAGATTGATGCCGACGTAAGTCGAAATACTCTATAGTGGACTTGATCGCTATCCTCCCGCAGATCGTAACTCTGCCGGGAGCAGTAGCTATACTTTATTTTGAAAGGGACAATCCCAGATCAGCAGTGCTCTGGCTTTTTCTGATGCTGATCTATGCTCCGGCAGGCCTGCTGCTGTATATTTTTTATGGATACAGCATGAGGCTCAGCCGCCCGAAGTTGAGAAAAAAAGAGCGGGAGGACATGTTTAAACTGGGAGCAATATCGAAGCAGAAGCAGATCTGCGATGAAACCTGCTCTTTAAAATGCGGCGAGCTGGCACATTATGACAATCTTGTTGAATTACTCAAATCAGCGGGAGCAGAACTGACAGCAGGCAATGAGGTAGCCATTCTCAACTCAGGAGCAGAAAAGTTCAGAGCGCTGTTTAATGACATAAGAAATGCTGAAAGCCACATTCATCTGGAATACTACATCATCAGGAAGGACAAGCTCGGAGAGAGATTGATCGATATGCTGTGCAAGAAGGCTGCAGAAGGAGTAAAAGTCTGCCTGCTGACTGACGGCTTCGGGACAGTCTTAAAACGTTCAGACATCAGACGGATGAAGGCAGCCGGAGTAGAGCTGGCATCATTCTTTCCTTCTCTGTTAAGGCATATTCCTGTCTTCAACGCAAGATTCAATCACAGGAATCATAGAAAAATCGCTATCATCGACGGAGAAATAGGATACGTCGGAGGATACAACATTGGAGATGAGTACTTAGGAAACGGTCCTTTCGGCAGATGGCGGGACACGCATTTAAGAATCAGGGGAGGAGCCGTGCACGATCTCCAGGTAAGATTCATGCTTGACTGGAACTTTGCAGCGCGTACAGGTTTGGAGGCCTCAAAGGTATACTTCCCGAAAAGTCCAGACGCAGACGGGTCGCCGGTGCAGATAATCTCCGGAGGGCCGGACAGAAAGAGAAACCATATTCAGGAGGCCTACCTGAAACTGGTCGCTTCAGCAAAATACAGAGTGTTTCTGCAGACTCCTTATTTCATACCGAATGAGAGTCTCTTAGACGCCTTAAAGTCGGCAGCCCTTTCAGGCGTGGATGTCAGAGTGATGATTCCTGAGAAGATCGATCACATGTTCGTGCACTGGGCAAATCTTTCGTTCTTAGGGGAGCTGATAAAATACGGCGTAAAAGCGTACATCTACAGAGACGGATTTTTACACGCCAAGACAATCGTGGTAGACGGAGAGGTCACTTCAATCGGCAGCGCAAACTGGGATATCCGAAGCATGGATCTTAATTTTGAAACCAATGCTGTGATCTACTGTAAGAAAACTGCACTCCAGCAGGAAAAGGCCTTCCTGGAAGACATAAAGTCCTGTTATCAGTGGACTGAGAAAATGTATGCTGAGAGAACTTACCTGCTGAGATTAAAATCAGGAATCTCCAGGCTGTTCTCACCGCTGTTATGATCATACGATTTCCAGACCTTCATCTTTAAACCGTTTGGTAAGAGAAATGTACATATCAGTGATGGCAACCTCACTTTTGGCAGGCCTTCTTATCCAGATTCTCACCAGCAGGCTGATGCCGTCGCCGTCGACTGACATAATCTCGATCTGCGGATCGTAGTTGTCTTTGTCGACTTCCTCGTCAGTCAGGCTCTGAAAGAAGGTAAACCCCAGCAGACGTTTATTTCTCTGCGCCTTCTTCCCTACTGCATCGGGCATGGTATACGGATACTTCTCCGCTTCCTCGTAAACTATGTCAGCAAAGCGGTCAAAATCCTCCAGCACTGCCACTTTAAAGTTCATCTCAATGGCAACAGCTTTTCTTTTTGAATAATTAATGGTCTTGTTCCTGAACAGGTAGCCATTGGGGATATAGACAGTTCTTTTATCGCGGTCTTCGAGAACTGTATTTACTACAGTTATCTCTCGGACAATGCACATGCCGGTGTCTGGAATGCCGGAAATCTGCACCCAGTCGTCAACTTCGACTTGTTTTGTTAAAGCGATAATTATGCCGGCTACAGCATTGGCAAAGAACTCGCGGATGGCGAAAGCAATGGTCACGCCGAGAAAGCTCAAAGAAAGCAGCATTGCCGAGAAATCCATGCGCAGGACTTCCCACATTGCTATGTAGATGCCTATGGCGATAACGATGTATTCGATAATTCTGGCATTCTGAATGGCAGCATTTCTTGAAGTCTTCTTGGAAAGCTCTTTCCTGATGATATAAAAAGTGAATCTAGCTACTGCATAAACAACGACAATTGAAAAAATAAATATGAGTAATTCACGGATTGTGATATCACCGTAAACTATCTCATCATACCAAGACACACATGCTATTTTGTCAGATCATCCTAATGAATGTGCGTCAAAGCATATTGTGCAGCGATATTGCCACCATCGCAGTAACCATAACCGCAAGGAACAGACTGATGACATATGATATCTTAGAGAGCGCTTCGAGCGGAGTTCCCTTGTTGCGGTTAAAGTAGATGTACGTAACAGCAAAAGCAATCCAGAGCACAATGATTGACGCAGCCATGTAGATAAGACGGTTATCTTCGAAGCCGATTGCGAACATGAACAGCATCAGACCTATGACGTTGAGGAAAACCGAACTCATGCGCCATTTGTTGTACATGACCTGAGAATGCACTGATCTTTTCTTTGTCGAATATGACATTAATATGCCGGATGCTTATGCGCCTAATAAGATTTATGCGCACAGATCAAGGCAGGCGAGTGCTGAAATTTAAAAAAATAAAGGCGGCCGGCGCCCGTTTAGTTTGCGACTTTTCTTCCTGAGGCGAAGCTGTCTGTTTTCTTGCTCATCAGCATTACCGAGAGGCCGAGCCAGATCAGAGCCAGTGCAAGCAGTATAATCTCGTTGCCGGGCCAGACATAATTTGCAATGAACAATACTCCTACCACAGCCAGCAGGCTTCCCGCAAAGAGGATCCTGCCCGTCTTCTTCTCTCCGGCATTCCAGTTGTTTTTGTTTCTTCCCAGAATGCCGACGGCAATCATTACATAGGCGCCTATTACCAGGAGCGCAATCGGTACGATTAGCAGCATACTTGCTTCAAAGTACGTCACTAAAAGAACCGCTAAGCCGATGGCAATTATTGAAAAGCCAATGGCTTGGATAAGCTGGTTTCTTTTCCCATCCGGTGACATAATGTATCGCATGTAATTTCTGCTAAATAAACATGTCTGACAATTGACAGACAAATAATGCAAAATAGCAGACAATATTGTCATTTGGTCTTCATTTCTGAGAATCATAGCGACGTCAGGCAGGGTAGGTACTTTCACCGACCCCCTAGTTTCAGTTATATATTTTCATGGGAATTAACAACGGGAACGGGATGAAATGGAAGAGCCACACAGCAATCGCCAGGGCAATCGCCGAGGAAGCTGATATTCATGGAGATTCGAGGCAGGCGCTGTATCAGGGAGTGATTGATCCGGATCGCTCGCCGGACTATCACCGCAAAAGATCGACAAATGGCAAAAACACCTTCAGCAGAGCGGCTCACCACCATCCCTCTACCTCAATGGTCATGTCGTATGTCTGGGAGGCAAGAGAAGCTTACTTGAAAAATGATCAAGTCACGGCAATGAGAAGCATCGGCAGAGCCCTTCATTACATACAGGATAAGTCAGTCTCCAGAGGATTCCGGGGCTGGACTCATGATTTAAGAGAGGAAGCGGTCAGCAAGCTGGAAGTTCCGGCGGAGGAAGTCAAACGCGGATTCAGCGCGGCGCAGTCTTCTCCTGATTTTGTACGAGAATGCATCGTAAAAGTGAAGAATAAGAAAAATCCGCGCAAGGCGCTGAAGGAAGGAACGTATTATTCGGCGCTGATTTTCGCTTCAGTCTTTGCGCCGGCGGAGAATAGCTGTGAGATGAGAATTAAGAGCTTACAGCAGTACAGACATAGAAAGATTCTTTTGGCCGTAAGCATCACAACCGCAGTTCTGTCGGCAGTCAGTCTGTTTTTCGGCCTGTATGCAGTTACAGTGATAACAGCCTCAGCGGCAGCAGTTATGTTTGCAGCAAATAAGGGTTACAAATACGTTAAAAGAAAAGCCTCTTGGTATGAAAATCGCAGCTCCTGAGGTATTCCTGCGATCACTTTATCAACCATATGGGATATTAAGGAACTGATAGCATGTCTACCGTAAAAAAATATATGTCGATCAAAAGGGAAGTTGTATCTCCTGACGACTCAGTACAAAGCGCAATAGAACTCATGGTGGATCACGATCAGGGAAGCGTAATTGTAATCGATGATTCTGAGCATGTTCTGGGAATATTCACAGAGCGTGACGTGCTGCGCCATTACCTCACCCACCAGACCAAGTTCCTGTATCTGAAGGTCTCAGAGGTTATGAGTACGCCTGTGGCTACAGTTTCTGAGGACACGCCTATCCAAGAAGCTCTGGAGATGATGATGTCTAAGAACATACGCCGTCTTCCGGTAGTAGACTCTGAGGGAAAAATGGTCGGTTTTCTATCTTGGAAAGAGCTGTTTACTAAGTTCCAGCAGGAACACTCAGCCTAAACCCATTTTTAGAATTTTATCCTATTTTATTGCATTTTATTAGTTTACATCAAATGAGCCAGGCCGGGACATACCAGTTGTTTTCATCAGCAGGCAGAAGGTCATTTGCCATGCAGACAACGCTTCCTGTTCCGATATTTACCTTCAGTTCGTTCATCCCGGCAGACTCTGAAGATCTCAGCGGTTCGAGAACATGGAAGTTCTTAATCGCGGCTTTGCCGGGAGAAGCTGCCTTTTTAAAGATTAAATCTCAGAAATCCCATTGGCTTCAGACAATGGGATGAATGAGATGAATACTGCATGAAGTAAGAATAGATGCAGATATCTGCTTCAGTACCACGTAATCTTTGTCTGCAGATACAGAAGAAGCTGTTATCTTCAAAGAAGATCTCTGATGAAATCAAGATGTTGTCACGAGATATCTGTAAAAAACACAAAGTCATCATAAAATACATGGAACCGACAAAGATCATATTCATTACTTGTTGGAAGCAGAACCTGTTATTTCAATCAGTAAAATCGTCAACCTGCTGAAAAGCTGTACAACTTATCACATTTGGAAAACTCATGAAGAATACTTGTCAAAACACTTCTGGAAAGAAAGAACCTTCTGGACTGACGGCTATATTGTATGCAGTGCAGGAAACATATCAGAAAGGCAGCTGAAAGAGTATATAGCAAATTAAGGATAACCATAACAGTGTAAAATCTCATGCTGATTGATACGGCATATATGTACAGAATCTATCCTGATAAACAGCAGGAAGAATTCTTTGCCAAGACATTCGGCTGCGTGAGATTCATCTACAATCTAATGCTTGAAGACAAAATCAAGTATCATGAAGAAACAGGCAGGATGATAAGAAACACTCCTGCTCAGTACAAAGATGAACATCCTTTTCTCAAAGAAACTGATTCATTAGCATTATGCAATGCCCAGCTTGATTTGGAAAAGGCGTTCAAGAACTTCTTAACTAATCCGCAGCAGTTTGGATATCCGAATTTCAAAAGCAAGAAAAATCATAAGCAGTCTTACACCACCAATAATGTAAACAATAACATCCACATTGACGGCAGTCATATCAGACTGCCTAAGATCGGATTTGTAAAACTAAAATATCATCGAGAAATCATCGGCAGAATAAAGTCGGTAACAGTAACAAAAACTCCAAGCATGAAGTATTATGTTTCTATCTTAGTAGAACGTGAAAAACCTGAACAGCTGCCGATAGCGGAAAGAACACTTGGTATCGATTTAGGTCTGAAAGAATTCTTAGTCACTTCTGAAGGAGAGACAGTAGAAAATCCTAGACACTTAAGAAAAAGCGAAGAACGATTAAGAAAACTGCAGAAAGATCTTTCAAGATCCAAGCCTGGAAGCAGGAACAGAGAGAAGTGCAGAATCAAAGTTGCAAGAATGCATGAAAAGATAAGAAATCAAAGATATGATTTTCTTCAAAAATTGTCAACAACATTTATTCGCGAGAATCAAACAATCTGTGTTGAAGACTTGAAAATTGAAAACATGCTGAAAAATCATAAACTTGCTAAATCAATCTCAGATGCCTCTTGGAATGAGTTTATCAGACAATTAGAATACAAAGCAGACTGGTACGGAAGAGAGATCAGAAAGATAGATACTTGGTTTCCTTCAAGTCAGAAATGTTCAGTCTGCGGATTCATCAACAAAGAAGTTAAAAATCTCTCAGTAAGAGAATGGATTTGCCCTGAATGTCAAAATCATCACGAAAGAGACATTAACGCAGCAGTTAACATTCTCAGAGAAGGAATAAAAAACACAACCGCAGGAACTGCGGGGATAGCCTAGGTAAACCTGCCTCAACAGAGGTATTGACTAGGAAGCACATCAGCTTTAGATGATGGGCGGTTCACTTTCAACTGGATAAACGGTATTGTTCTGATACAGCAGCAGATCTATCTCTTTCTGATCTTTGTCGCGGTAGTAGTAGATAGGCGGATCTCTGCCGGCGTTGAGATAGCTTTTATAAATCTCTGAAAATACAAAGCTCTCAAAGAAGGCGCCGGACATGGCTCCTCTTTCCAGAGCTTCTGGATTTCCCCATTTTAAGAGATAGGCTGCAAGGCCGGTATCCAGAAAGTGCATCAGCGGCATTTTCACGACTCTTTTCAGGACATTGTTGCAATACGGCTGCACCAAGGCGATGATGTGTGAAGATACGAGGATCGAAAGCCATTTTTATGTAGGGCAGCAACTCAGTAGCATACTGAATTTCATCAATCAGCACCGGCGGGGTGTAGCGCTGCAGAAACAGAGCAGGATCGCTCTTAGCTCAGGATCATCCAGGGTAACGTATTTTCTCTCTGGTTCCATCAACCGCTGCAGGAGAGTTGTTTTTCCAACCTGGCGGGGGCCTGTAACAAGCAGCACTGGAAAGGTCTGAGATACTTTGACAATTGTTTCTTCTACAGCTCTTTGATGTATACACGGCTCACTTTCACATTGATATGCATCTGCAGGTTAAAAAATCCGTCTAAACCAAACTGTGAGTTTGGAATAGCCAAGATTTTAATATTTTTTTAAGTTTTAGTATGCATAATCACATCATTTCTTTCAATGCAGAGAAGCACACCTATGCTTTTTCAGAAAGGTTTATTGAACGATAGTCGTTTGATATGTCCAGTAGGAGGTGTTTTATGGTTTCCGACGCTCTACAGTTTGGCAAATATTTCTCTATCCTGTGCATGCAGGAGCAGAATCATATGGATTCCATTATGCAGAAATACGGATTGAATACATTCACATACCATCTTCTTATCTATCTGTCCCGCAATGAAGGTCTGAACCAGAGGAATCTGTGTAAAGTGCTCCTGCTCAACGAATCCCTGTCAAACCGCACTATGAGAACACTGGAGGCTGAGGGCTTCATTGCCAGAGAAAGGGATGCGGAAGATAAGCGCTCATATATTTTGTACCTGACAAATAAGGGTAAACAGATCGCTTCGGTGCTGGCAGACGAGTTAGATAAATGGTGGTCCGAAGTTCTTCAGCCGCTGAATGATAATGCAGTCGCCGTCCTAGTGGCGCAGATGGCTAAAGTTTCGCAGAGATCAATTGATCTTAATCATGCCATGACTAATCAGAAAAGTGAATGATTCAAAAAAATTAACAAACCTCAGACAATATTCTGAGGACTGCCGTCCAGCCAGAGGCGGATATTGTCCATGGCGATCTCGGCTCTTTTCTGCATTGACTCTTCGGTGGCAAATGCTACGTGGGGAGTGGCGATTACATTAGGTGCAGTCAGGAGCGGATGGTCTGCAGGGATCAGCGGCTCCGTTTCAAAGACATCGATCCCGGCGCCTGCCAGGCAGCCGTTTCTTAAAGCCTCTGCCAAAGCGTATGAATCTACCAAGGCGCCTCTGGCAGTGTTTATGAAAATAGCTGAAGGCTTCATCAGAGCAATTTTGTTTTTATCTATGATATTTTTAGTTTCAGGTGTGGAAGGCAGATGAAGTGATATGATGTCACAGGTCGACAGCAGCTCATCAAGGCTGATGAATGAAACGTTAGGAAGATTTCTCACGCTGCGGTTGTAAGCGTAGACAGAGCATCCGAAAGCATCTGCGATTCGGGCAACCCTGCTGCCGATGGCTCCTGCACCGATGACGCCAAACTTCTTTCCTTCAAGTTCATGCCCGACAAGGCCGTTTTTTGTACCTTCATTCCTCACAGCCTTGTTGCATGCGATTATTTTTCTGTAAATGTCGACAATCATTCCGAAAACCAAATCGGCGACGGCAGCTGTAGAGTAGCCGGCGCAGTTGCATACCAGTATGCCTTTCTGCCTGCAGTAATCAACATCAATATGGTCTGTGCCGGTGAAGGCCACGCAGATCATTTTCGTCACGTGGCGAAAAGACTCCACCTCTTTTTAATATATCACATCAAAGTCACATCGTTATTTTCGATAATTTTCACGATGTGAGTTGATGAGACAAATAAACAAAGTATTAAATATGTATAGACCATAAGATTACACATTTGCAAATGGAATACATCTTAGGAGTAACCAACGCGCGTAAAGATGGGAAATATCTTAAGTAGAAGCTGATGGATAAACATTAGTCATCGCGATGCAATAGACTTAAATATCAGTGGTTAATTGCAATGCGCTTAAAAAATGATGGAGGTACTATGTGTACGCACGAAGAGGGAATGAGGCTTAGGTCAACATTCTCAAAATACTATGATGGTCAGATAGTTGACCATAACGATAAGGAATTGCTTGATAAACTAATGATGGCTTCATATATCGACTATTATCTCGATGAGCATGATCGGTTATGCGCTAAAGCTAGCAGATACGTTTTATCTATAGGAAAACCTGCTGGATGTTAGGGCCACCATTGATCGCTAATTTTTTAAGATTGGTGAGCACTCGTTTAATCGGATGCTCACCAACACAGATCAAATCAATAGGTATTGCTCAGGTGTCATTTCACTATGAGCTAGAAGCATTTAAAAATCGTTTAGCTATAAGCTAATAGATTATTACTGACTATGATCTTTATTTTGTTCTAGTTCTATTGATTATCGTCTTAATTTTTTCTGCAACTGTTTGCATTGTGATTTTTAGAGTAGATATTTTAGTTGCTTTGTAACATATCTGTGTAAATTTATCTAATTCATGTGTATTGCGATGACGTATCAATGTCAGCAGCATAATGGATAGATAGATTAATAACTGTGAACTCACGCCACAATTCTAAGCAACAATACATTCCCCCTCACGATATATTAACAATTAATTTGTTGTTTTGTATCAACAATTGTCGATCAATACATTTTCATCATTGGGTTGCTTTAGAGTTGATAAAACAATGGATATGCATTGTTTACGATTTATCTAGTTAGAATGTAAATACATCTAGAAAATTGAGTGGTTTGTGTAGTATCTATAAATAGTGTGGAGATTTACATGCTCAACATAGCAATTGAGGTAGGTAGTATTATGGATAAATGGGGATGGATACCGAACATTTCTGGTAAGGTGTGTAGAATAGATGATAATTTTAAATTGAGATTAATGCCTGTTCGTAGTAAAAGATGCCCCAGAGTTGATTTAAGTAAGGTCCCAAATAAATGCAAATGTGACTCTTCAGATGAGATTAAATGCTATTTAAGGGATATATCTAACGCATGTGTGTATAAATCCTGTCCAGATGGATGTCTAGATAATTGTAACCGCAGATGTCCAGACAGATTTACATATACATTCATAGAACCCGTAGCTGGCACAGAGGATTCGATTGGACTTATTAAGATATCTGATAGGCTGAATAGATTAAAAGAACTTCCATCAGAGCCTACCCCGGTAATGACAATTAATCTTTTAGACCATATGGGATTATGTATAATTCATGAAGAATCCAATGTCAGGGAAGATGTTGGATATATGGCTTGGAAGGGGTTTTTAGACAAAGTGGCTTCAGAGTCTGGAGATGGTGGTGTAGATTTAAATAAACAATTTAATGGTTTTAAAGAAGGTGAGTCTAATGTGGGTAGCCTCTGTCGGGCCATGTATAAGTTAGTAGAAGCAGAAGATAAAAACGAAGCCGTGTTGAAGCTTATAGACCAATTTATATACACGGAAGAAGCGATTACAGACAGTAATGCATACATATTGAATACTAGTAACTTAGAAGCACCACATGGATGGACGGAAGTAATGAGAACAGCGAGATATATGCGCTGCTCTGCAGACCATAATTCATACTATTTCGATAGATTTCTTCAAATATACTGCGGGGATGACACTAGTGACTTAAATATGGTCGCTGCCGATAAAATTGATGATTCAAAGAAAGTTATGAGCATCCGCATAAAAAAAGCAGTTTTGGAATCAGATAGTGGCTTATTTCTCGCAGATATAAGGTATCAAGAGAAGAATATAAGTCTTTTAACAAAGGCACTCATCTTTGCGATACTCAGCAGCTTTATTGCGGCGATTGGATTAGTATTACAAGTATTAGTATAATCAGTTGTCATATCCGGAGGAAAACCGCCCTCTTATTATGGTTGGTTTTTTATCAAAGGAAATTTTCCAAGATTGAAAAAGGGGGAAACTTCCCCATTTCCCAAGAGAAATGGGGCGGAGTTGACTTAATGAGCGTTTAATATTGGATGGTATGTCCAATATTTATATCTATTCACTACTTTTACCTTACTCACCATGTTTTTCCATAGGTGGTTACAATCCTCAATTACTGATTAATATCTCCTCCATGCATATGTGAGGCAGTATCAGACAGAGGAATGTTTGAGCTCGAATCATATATTGATTTCTGTTAGGAGGAATAATATGAGCTATGATCTGATGGTATTCGAAATATCAAAAGCTCCAAAGACTAAGGAAGAGTTCCTGGCTTGGTATGAAAAGCAGACTCAGTGGTCAGAGGACCATAGTTATAACGACCCTAAGATCGCATCTCCAGCCTTGAAAGACTGGTATGAAATGATGAAGAAAGCATTCATACCAATGAACGAAAGCGACTCAGCAGAGGAAAATCTGGATGAGGATGAAGAATCATATCTGACCGACTACTCAATCGGCAGCAGCGTGATCTATGCGGCATTCTCATGGTCCAAGGCCGAGGAAGCATACACACTGACAACAGAGCTGGCACAGAAGTGCGGAGTAGGCTTCTTCGACGTCAGCGGAGACGGGGACATAGTGCTGCCAGACGGAAGCGAGATCAACTGAGGATTTTGATGGAACAAAAATCTCTTAAGCAGAATCTTCATGAAAAAGCTGAGTTCCAGCACATCTTCTGGATGCATCTTCTTTTTGAAGAAAAGGGTGTCATGCCTTCAACAGAAAAGATTTCGCAGGAGACAGAGAATACTTTCGGCAGAATTGATCTGATCGCTTCGAAAGGACTCACTACCTTCGGTATCTGGAAGTATCCTGTTGAATACAAGGATCATCAGACTGTGCCGGCTCAGGTTCTTATCTCAGATTTTGAACCGTTTGATAAGAGCACCATATCAGAAATGGAGAAAAGCCAGCTCTGGGATTGTCCGGAGGCAGAGTCTCTGCTAAATAACTGCAGATTCAAAGTGATGATCTCTGACTTCATGGCCGCCGGTCTGGATTATAAAAAAAGATGTGAAATGCTGGCAGACTGGCTGGATACGGCTTTGAGGCTGTTTCCCGACTGCATCGCAGTCTGGATTCCCTCAAGCGGCAAGCTGCTCAGCCGCAGACAGATCTTAGAAAACCGTGCCGAGGGAGCATCCAAATTCCTTTACTTCGGCGTAAATGCCAGATTTTTTAACATTGAAGGCAGCAGTGACATGATCGTTGACACTTTAGGTCTCTATGCCGTCGGCCTGCCGGACCTGCAGTATCACTTTCACACATTGGATCCGAATAAAATCGTAATGCATGCGTACAGCGCAGCTTCCTATATTTTTGAAAATGACGCACCGATCAAAAGCGGAGAAACGATTGACGGCATTTCTGAGATCGGCATCGACAGAAATGTAAGATGGAAATGCCAGTATGAAATGGGCCTGATTCAGCCTTCAAGGGAAGTAATGGATATCTGCCCCGGGGACTATGCTTCAGGCACCAGAGAATAATCGTCTTATTGGATTAGTCAAATGTTCATAGTACTGATAAAATTTAAATAATCCTATATAGTCCCTAAACTGCTTTAGGTATGGTGTCAGTAGTTGCCTGATTTCAAGTTGTCATTTGAAGGGTTAGATGAAGAACCCGGCACAATTACAGTGCCATTGTTTCTTAATAAATTAGAGATACTTCAGAACTTGAATTTCCTTATTGGTGGGTATAATGAAAAAAGGCCATTTAACACCACTAATTTTGTATCAAGAAAAAAGAGCACATTGAAAGATTACACACTACTTATCAAAAGTATCAACAAAGGAAGTACAGAGATAGTCTTGTCTCCAGTTTATCATCAAACTTCTTTTGATGATGCTGGAACTGCCCAATTAAAAGTTGTACAGTCAATGGAAATGATTTATGACTTTTTTGATCACATGAATTCAGAATTCAACCCTAAAGAATACATGAGCAGTATAATTGAGGACTCACGGTATCGTAATAAGATTGAAAAACTCCTCACAGAATTATGCCCTAAAGAAAGTGATAATTTCACTATCAAGCTGATCAACAGTCAAAAAGAACCTTTGACACTCAATGGGTCACTAAGATCTAAGATCGAAAATACGATTGATACCGATCTTTCTGAAGAGAAAGAAACATTTTACTGTCCAGTTTTAGGATTGAATTATCAAGCTGATAAGAATGATATGAAATCATTCATTACATATATCGAAGGACGAAAATTCACAATACCAGTTAATGCAGAAATTTATGAAAAGCTTGCAAAACATCCAGGTAGTGTTTTTGAGATAGAATGTAGCACCAAAACCAACGAGCTTAATGAAATTGTGAAAGTTTTTGACATAGTGAATGCAGTTAAGCGGAATTCCATTGAACTTTGGGACATTTGTGCAGATAAATGTTACAGTTTAGTGAAACCTCTGGTAGTGAACATCGTTTCAACCATAGAAAAGGACACATACTGGTATCTTAAAAATGATGATCTAGACATAATCTCGATGGAAAAAGACTGGAATGATGCATATAAAGCATTTGCAGAAGAGTTTGACGTTCTTGTAGAAGAGTATGTTTATACAGATGATGAATTGAGTCCAGCAGCTCAGGCGCTTCGCACTAAAATTCTTAGATATTTAGGGGAATAATCTATGAGCAGTGTTAAACCACAAAATCTTAAAGCTGCATTGCTTAAAAAAGGATTTAAAGAAGCTCAGAAAAATCGAGATCATGATTACTTCTTTTTTTACGTAGATGGAGTAAAAACTCCAATACGAACAAAAATGAGCCATGGAGATCATGGTAAAGAATCGCTTGGAGAGCCTTTAATCCAGAAAATTAAAGATGAGATGAGATTTGAAACAAAAGATCAATTGTTGAAATATATAGAATGTACTTTTTCATATGATGATTATAAAGACATGCTCAATCGAAAAGGACTAATTTAGGTAAAATACATTATCTGTAATCGTTTAGATTGATACATCTCCAGATTGTAAAAAATGAGAAAAATTAGAGGACTCAGTCCTCTAGTGTTGAAAGGTCGCCTACCGGCTGTCCGAGTTCCTGGGCTTTGAGAACTCTGCGCATGATTTTGCCGCTGCGGGTCTTAGGCAGAGTAGTTACGAACTCCATTTCTCTTGGATATGCGTAGTATGCAAGACGGGTTTTGACGAAGTTGGTGATTTCCTTTTTCAGTTCGTCGCTTCCCTCGTAGCCGGGGCGGAGCATGACGAAAGCTTTCACAATCTCTCCTCTGAGAGCGTCAGGCTTTCCAATTACTCCGGCTTCTGCCACGGCGGGATGCTCAATAAGTGCAGATTCAACTTCGAACGGACCAACACGTTCTCCTGAGGTCTTGATGACGTCATCAGACCTGCCGAGGAACCAGAAGTATCCGTCTTCGTCTTTGAATGCCAAATCGCCTGAGATATACCATCCCGGGACTCTGAAGTATTCTTTGAACTTCGGCGTGTTGCGCCAGATTCCCAGCATCATTGACGGCCAGCCTGGTCTGACGGCAAGATAGCCTTCAGTCTTCGGCGGCACTTCGTTACCGTTCTCGTCAACTACAGAAGCAGTGACGCCGGGAATCGGCTTGCCCATTGAGCCTGGTTTAATCGGCATGCACGGGTAGTTGCAGACCATATGAGCACCAGTCTCCGTCTGCCACCATGTGTCGTGGATACGGTGTTTGAGAACATTGTTGCCCCATTTCACTACTTCAGCATTGAGAGGCTCTCCGACAGAGCATATGTGCCTGAGACGGGAGAGATCATATTTCTCAACGATTTCGTCGCCCGCATTCATCAGCATTCTCAGGGCTGTAGGAGCGGTATACCAGACGGTAATGCCGTACTTCTCAAGAAGGCTGTACCAGACATCGGCATCGAAGCGGCCTTCATACGATACAATCGTAACACCGAGATACCACGGAGCCAAGACACCATACGATGTACCCGTAACCCACCCTGGGTCGGCAGTGCACCAGTAAGTATCATCTTCATTGAGATCCAGAATCATTTTGGCAGTGTAGGCCTGCTGAATCATGGCTTTGTGCCCGTGAAGAACTCCTTTCGGCTTGCCGGTTGATCCTGATGTATAGTGAATGACATACGGATCAGAAGGCTGCATTGACACAGTTTTGAAGCATGCGTCTCCAGAAGCCACGACGTCATCGAACTTTACAGTTATGTCGCCGAGGTCAGCGTTGTCTCCGACAATGATGATTTTCTCAATGTCGACAAGGTCATCCAGTACAGGCTCTATTCTCTTATACAGATAGGGAGATGTAATGACATACTTAGCTCCACAGTCTAAAGCACGGTCTTTGAAAGCTTCTGGACCAAGGGCTGAGAATAACGGGCTTGCCATTGCACCCATCTTGGTGACGCCGATCAGAGAAATATACAGCTCTGATGTACGGTCGAGATAGATGAAGATACGGTCACCTACCTCAGCACCAAGCTTGGTGAGACCTGAAGCCAGCTTACTGCTTATCTCAGCTATTTCGCCAAAAGTATACTTGCGTACTTCGTTATTGGCAGTAATAGAATAGAGCGCAATCTTGTTCTTTCTCCAGTTAGATGCATGCCTGTCAATGGCTTCATGGGCTACGTTGTAGACTCCTCCCTCCGACCAGTCAAATTCTTTGTCGACGGAGGCCCATGCAAACTCTTTACAGGCAGTCTCATAATCTTCGAGATTACCAATGTTTCTGGGCGGTATGGTCCCTTCCATGCCAATTCTCTCCATTATATGATTCCAATGAAAAGACACACCATATAAAGCATTATCGAATTCCGTGTTCGACAATCGTAGAATCATTCACATTAAGTGGTTATCTCTGCGATATACCTCAGTTATTTGTACAATTCGTAGAGATTTTAATCCTGTCCTCTGCAGGAGCTGCAAGCGGAAGGCTTATCTCTATCCCTCTGTTTCGGGTGGTTACAAACCCTAGTCATACCTATAAAATGAAGGACAAAGGTGAGTTGAAGTAAAAAGAGATGGAGAAGTATGTCAATATCTAACTGTGGCACTTTCGCTGCCTTTCGAAATGTTTATAAGGGAACTAATAGTACACGCTACCCCACGTGGTGAGTACATGAAGTACACTAGATTTGAAAAGGCGCGTATCATTGGTGCCAGGTCATTACAGGTTTCTCTTGGTGCGCCAGTTCTTATCGACATTCCAGAAGGCATGATAGATCCAGTAGAGATTGCCATGCTCGAATATGATATGGATATGATCCCTATCACCGTAAAAAGAGATACATGAGGTTTTTAAATGAGTGAGGAAATTAACGCCGATTTATTGGTTCCTGAGGATATCTATCTTACTTCTGGTGTCCATATCGGTACCCAGCAAAAAAGTGCTGACATGAAGAAATTCATCTTCAAAGTCAGGTCTGATGGATTGTATGTAATGGATGTCAAGCAGACTGACGCTCGTATCAGGGCCGCAGCTAAATTCTTAGCCAGGTTCCCTGCAGACCGTATTTTAGTCTCATCTGCAAGACAGTATGGGCAAAAGCCAGCCAAGATTTTTGGAAAGACACTTGGATGCAAAGTTTTTGCTGGAAGGTTTGTTCCCGGTACACTCACAAATCCAATACTGCCTGAGTTCATCGAACCTGCGGCTCTCCTGGTAACAGACCCGGCTGCAGATCAGCAGGCTATCGCTGAAGCTCTCAACGTTGGAATTCCAATCGTTGCTCTCTGCGATGCTAACAACGAGACAAGGAATGTTGATTTAGTCATCCCGACAAACAACAAAGGACGCCGTGCTCTCGCATGCGTTTACTGGCTCCTCACCCGTGAGATTCTCAAAGAAAAGGGAATCATCAGCAGCGATGATGAGTTCAAACTCACAATGGATGACTTTGAAGCAAGCCTTTAAAGTTACACTGCAACGGTCAAGATTTACATCTTGACCTCAAAAAATTCTTTTTACACTGATTTTTAACACTTCTCTGAAAATAAGAAGATTTGTTTTTTGATACTTAATTTCGGAATCTGGATAACACACAAATTGTATTCATAATTCTGCCAGGTCTAATTTTTATAAAATTTTCATTTATATTTTGGATTTTTTTAGAATATATGCATGCTAGGCAAATTAAAAATATGATTTGAAGGGATTAAGAAGCTATGAGATATCCTGCAGTAGCCGGATCTTTTTACCCCAAACATGCAGATGATTTAAAGGATGAAATTGAGCGTTCGTTTAAATCTAAGTTTGGACCAGGATATATTCCCACATTGGATCTTGAAGGTCCAAGAGCTATCAGGGCTGCAGTAAATCCGCATGCAGGTTACGTATATTCAGGACCGACCGCAGCGCACACATTTGCTGCTCTGGCTAAAGACGGATTCCCGGAGACTTTTGTAATTTTAGGTCCCAATCATCATGCATTAGGGCCGCTGGTGGCAACTACCGACCAAGATTTCCTGATGCCAATGGGAAAAGTAGAAATTGACACTGAAATTTTAGACAAAATCGGCTCGGCAATTCCTGTCAGTCATGATGCCCACAGACTTGAGCATTCAATAGAAGTTCAGCTGCCTTTTATTCAGTATTTCTGCCCGGAAGCTAAAATCGTGCCGATCACAATGATTGATCAGACATATGATACAGCAATAAATCTGGCTGAAATTTTGTCGGATGCGTGCAAGGGAAAAGACGTAGTATTCTTAGCAAGCTCTGACTTTTCTCACTATGTGCCTGCGGACGTAGCTAAAGTTCAGGACAGAAAGGTAATTGATCGCATCCTCAGCATGAATGTGCCTGAGGTTATTGACACAGTCTTAAGATACAAAATAACAATGTGCGGCTACGGTCCGGTGATGACTGCCATGCTGGGCTCGGGAGCACAGAGCGCAGGCCTGCTGGCGTACGGCACATCCGGCGACGCCTGTGAAATGAAGGACGTCGTAGGATATGCCTCGATTATAATGACTTAAAGCCGGGGAAATGATCCCGGCTCAAATGCGTTTCATTTTGCCGATTGTAGGCTCGTAGACCAGACCCTTGTCCAGCAGAGAATTAGTGATTTCTTCTAACTCAGATTCTCCGATGTTGGATTTGGCGGCTTCTCTGGCAAGCTCTGTCAGCGGGGCTCCTTTCTTAGTAGTGTCCAGCGTATCTATGAGCTTGAGAATCAGCTCTTCCTTCTGGTCGTCGTCTAACTGCGCCTGGGGTATCTGCTCTTCTTCTTTAGCCTGTGGAGGAACAATTTCCTCTTCAGCGGGAATCATTTCATCCTCGTCAATATCAAATTCCTCGGGAGCTGAGAACATCTGGTCTCCGGTGGGCATCGACAACCCTTCATCTGAGGCGACCTGGCCCAGGACTTCCAGCAGCATGCCGCGGTAGCGGTTGGTATCGATTTTTCCGTAGTGGTTTATTGCCTGGGAAATACCGTCTGCCATGTTCAGGCTGAAACCGTGTATTCGCAGATCATCTTTGGAGGGGGTATCAATCTCCAGCGCTTCTTCGGTAAGTTCTATCCTTTTGAGGGTGGACTTTGCAGTTTCGACAATCCAGTAGTCTCTAAGTTCCGGAGTGACTTCGACAATCTGCTCAGGCCTGAGAGAAACATACATGTTGCCTCCCTGTGGCGTATATGTTCTGCACTTGCCGATGATGGCAACAATACAGGGGGTCTGCAGGTTTGAGATGATCTGCACAGCTTCAGGCGAGAATTTTCCGGCATAGATATAGAATCTGTCAGTGCCATCGGAAAGGAGAGCCCTCCACATCGGTTCAGTTTCAGTGCCTACATTTTGTTTGTCAGTCAGAACTCCTACTGCCATGATGCGATTGACTTTTGCACCAAGGGGGGTAATCACATACGAAGGCGCTCTTTCCCCGTCGCCTTTGACATCAAGGGTTGAAGCGTTGTATTCAGATGCGAAGATTCTCCATGCTACTTCTCTTGACAACATCAGAATTCCTCCACTTTTGAAATGAGGTCCTCAGCCTCTTTGGCGATGTCCAGGTTAACAAAGTCAACATCATGTACGGTCATTGTAAGACCGTACTCATCGGAAGTGACTCTTCCTCTCACCTCCAGCGGCTGGGCCAGCAGCTTCTTTTCTAACCTGAGGCCGAGGAAATCAAAGTCCATGATAGATTTGCCTTCCTCAAGCGCATCAGCCAGGGTGATGCCGGTAAGCTTTTCAGTAAGCTCTTTTCCCAAGACAATCATCATCGATCCGGTGCCGTCGTCCAGAATGGCTTTGATTCTTAAATCTGGCACAGGTGTGACCTGGCCGTGTGTCTGGCATATGCCCTTCATTACCGGGCGGTGGCACTCCGGGCATCTGAATAAAATTCCTGATCCCGGCTTAACATCAATGACGCTGCCAATGATTACTGTGTCAGCTGCGCCGCCTTTTCTTTCAATGTCTTCAATCGTGCACCTTGTTCCCTTATCCAGAGCATCTTTGTCAGGGAAATCAATTTCCGGGCGGGTGACGGAGGCTTTCTCTCCGAAGGTCAGCTGGGGAATTCCTTTCCAGCCTCTGGTGTAAGCGCCGACAATGGTGACAACTTCATCCTCCTGCAGTTTGAAGTCATGCCAGGCGGAGAAGTCAATTTTTCCAGTTTCATCAGCCATTATTCCTGAGAATACAGTCTTCGTCTCTCCGTTGGCCTCTACTTCTCTCTGTTTCACAGACAAAATTCTTCCGGTAATCTTCAGTCCGATCATATTCTCTTTCAGATCTCCGATCTGAGCATTGACCGGCTGGGAACTTACCTGCTTAGGCTCCGGCACAGTTCCGTCCGGGAGGTTGACTGCATCCTTGTTCTGTTTTTCAATCACAGCTCTGACGCCGATGTTGAGTTTAGGCTGTCCGCTCCATTCTTTGGTATACGCATGCCTGATGAGGTAAACTTCTCCCGGCGTCATGTCGCACCTGTCTTTTTCCCAGAGAGTGTACTGTATGCTGCCGGTTTCGTCTGCCACCACACCGTAGATGATGGTTTTTTCAGTACCGTCATTCTGCTTGATTTCTCTTTCATTTGCTGAAATTACCTTAATAAGAATATCTACAGTCTGCTCGCTTGTGCCCAGGGTTGAAACCATTCTTCTGATGCCTTTAGTGAGCTTATTCGGGTCTCCTCCATATTTTCTCACAATGTGTCTCTTTGAAGCTTCCAGAGACATTCTGTATGTGTTCAAATATGTACTAAGGTCGTTTTCTATCTTCTCTTCTGTAAGTTTTCCGTCCAGCACCCTTACGATCTCTAAAACATGGGGTGCGATTTCTTCTTTTGTCATCATTTCTTTTCACCTTGTGATGAGTTCATACTTTTGATACCATAGAGAATATTTAATAGGTTTCCAGGGGTCGGTGAAAGTACCTACCCATCCTTCAGCAGATATAAACAAGCAAAAGTATTTTATGAGGTGCTGCATGAGTTAGAAAGATGTCAGTAGGAGGATACACCAGTGGTCTTTGAGGACCTGATGAACTATCTTGGGTCGTTGGGAGGCGATCCAGTTGTTTATTGTATTTTCCTATTCATTTATGTTATTTTAGCGGCAGTAATTCTTCCCCTGCCTGTTGAGATTGCTTTATTTCTCTCGGCGGGGACGCCGTTCATCGTCAAGGCGCTGATCATCAGCTTAGGAAAGATGATCGGCGGAGTCATAGCCTTCCAGGTCGGCGGAGCTCTTGAGGGCGTAATTAAAAAATATACCAAATGGAGATGGTTCAACTACATCTACAGAGCATGTTACTGGCTGGTATCTAAATTCGGCTATGTGGGCCTGTATATTATCCTCAGTATTCCATTCATGTCCGACACGGTTCCGCTGTATCTATTCTCCATCTTCAAGGATGAAAGCCACATGACTGTGAAAGGGTTTGCTATAACCTGTTTCCTTGCTGGATTAACCAGGTCATTCATAGTTTACATAGCCGCTACGTTCTTCGGAATTCAGCTCTATGAAGCGCCGCAGGGAACTGAGCTCATACTCATCTAAGTATGAACTCAAGCAGAAGGCTTATTAGAAAGATATGAAATTTGACGTTATGGTTCCTAAGAACAGAATTCAAGAAATTCTCAGCGAATACGATCCCGAAGAGATCACTATCGCTACCTTATGCTCACATACTGCTTTACAAATTTTTCACGGTGCCAAGAAGGAAGGATTCAAGACTTTAGGTCTGGCTGTAAACCAGAACACAAAATTCTATGATGCATTTCCGCTTGCCAAGCCGGACGAGATCCTCAGGTTCAACAATTATGACGAGTTCGTCACAAAATCTAAAGAACTCACTGACAGAAATGTCATCATCATTCCCCATGGTTCATTTGTAGAATATATGGGAACAAAGCGTTTTGAACAGATGGAAGTGCCTACATTCGGCAGCAGACAAGTGCTGAAATGGGAAGAAAGCCGCGACAGCCAGCGTGAGTGGCTGGAAAGCGCCGGTATTTCAATGCCCAGAAGGATCGCAGATGCCAGAGACATCGACGAGCCTGTGCTTGTCAAATACAACGGTGCCAAAGGCGGCCGCGGATTCTTTATTGCCAAAGATTTCATGGAATTCAAGATGGGAATTGATCTGAGTGAGGAATCTTACACCATTCAGGAATATGTTCTCGGCACCAGGTACTACCTTCATTACTTCTATTCGCCGATCAGGCAGTCTGGATACAGAGTCGGCGACGGATCCCTCGAGCTGATGTCGATGGACCGCAGAGATGAAAGCAACATTGATGAACTGTATAAGCTGGGATCAACCGAGGAGCTGAAAAAGCACGGCATGTTCCCCTCGCTGGTTGTTACTGGAAACATTCCAGTGGTTATCAGGGAAAGCCTTCTCGCTAAAGTGTTTGAGATGGGAGAAAGCGTCATCAAGAGGAGTTACGAGCTCTTCGGCGGATTAATCGGACCTTTCTGTCTGGAATCTATTGTCACAGATCATCTGGACTTTAAAGTCTTTGAAATCTCCTGCCGTATAGTGGCTGGAACAAATCCCTTCACAAGCGGATCTTCTTATTCTGACATGATCGAACCAGGCATGAGCACCGGACGCAGAATAGCTAGGGAGATCAGGGACGCTATCGCTGCTGGAAAGCTCAGCGAAGTGGTGTCTTGAAACTGACAATTGTCTTTACCGATGCGGAAATAGAAAAAGCTCCGGAGGGAGGCGCAGTCCCTCTTCTGGATGCTTATTTCTATCCCAATGTCGAGGGAAGGCGCGGAAGACCCGACATTGTGCACAATGTTCTGACTATCCTGCGCAGCTCGCCGGCCTGGAACCATGTGAACGTAGCAGTATGCACAAGGCACGGCGGGATTATCATTCCTGAAAAGGATGCATTTGTTCAGAATTACTTTGATTTCATGCATCAGGTCTCTTCTATTTTGTCTGGTGAAAAGGCAGAAGGCTACAGACTGCTCAAGATGAATTTTTTAGATTACATCGAGTCTCTGCATGCAGACAGAATTGTAGCCTTGTCTCCTGATGGAAACAAAACACCTTTGAAAGATGAGATTCCGGCAGACAAACACACTGTCCTGATCATCGGTGCCTTTTCAGATGGTGACTATCTCAGCCCGGTCTATGAAATCTGCGACTCTACGGTTTCCATCGACGATCAGATACTGACGGTACCGGAAGTTGTGATGTTTGTTCTGCGCGAGCTTGATTTTTGAGTGAGAAGATGGAATACAGCATTCTTCAGGCATCTGACAGACAGGAATTGAGAGACTGGCTTTCTGAAAACTGTACGCTTGAAAAATCCTGCTGGATATGCGTGTCTATGAAACCTTCTCCCGGTGTGATATCTTACTTGGATGCTGTTGAAGAGTGTCTGTGTTTCGGCTGGATCGATACAACAAGAAAGAAACTGCCCGACGGAAAGCTGATTCAGAGGCTGACTCCAAGAACTAAAAACAGCAGATGGTCTGAACTGAACAAGGAACGAGTAAGAAGGCTTGAAAAATTAGGACTTATGACTGATGAAGGCAGAAAGCGGCTTCCCGACATGTCTCTGGATTTTGCCATTGAGGAGCAGATTCTTGAAGCGCTGCAGAGTGACGAAGAAACCTATTCCAACTTCTTAAAATTTCCAGATTTATATAAACGTGTGAGAATCAACACGATCCAGATAAAAAAGAACCAGCCGCAGCTGTTTCAAAGCCGTCTAGAAAAGTTTATTGAGAATACGAAACTAAATAAGATGTACGGCAACTGGAACGATAACGGCAGACTGCTGGATTATTGAAAAGTCTTACATTCGTATTTCAAAGATCTGAATATGTGCCATAGCGACAACTCTACACCTATTCTGAGATGAGTCCAAACTGTACTAAAATTTGGTAAAGTCGCTAGGCAAAAAAGTATAAGCACAAAAAACAATAAGAGAACTAAGATGGAGGTGACCCCCCTCATAAGAGGACGGGGTTCGTAGAGTGAACCACGCTTTACTGATCTTACGACCAGTCGATAGTGATCGTAATCTTTTCAATCACTATCTGGAGTCTACGACGGGAAACGGAGACTCGAACACATTTCATGCTTTCACTTCCTACCCGACGAGGACCCAGCCCGACGGAGAGGAGTCCAAACAACCTCCATAGAGTCTGGCTTCGCTTTAATTTACTGGACAACTTTTAAGCTATTGAAGAAACACCGCACATCTCATCGTTTCAACCAATATCCTAAAATATGTGTTGGGCGATGAATAATTTGGAGATGGAGTTATGAATGCTGTAGATGTTGCTAATATCTTTATCGAGCTAGCAAACGCTGATGAAGACAGCTGCATGACAAATCTCAAACTCAATAAATTAGTCTATTTTGCTCAAGCATGGAGTCTAGAAAAATTAGGTAAACCTCTTTTTGATGAAGAGGTGCAAGCATGGAAACATGGGCCAGTCATACCATCTGTATATCATGAGTTTAAAAAATATGGCAGAGAGCGGATATCCAAAGCATCATCTAATTATGATGAAGATAATGTCTCCTCAGAAGAATTAGATCTACTCATAGATGTCGCAGATAGATATAGCGATTATTCTGGTTCTAAACTAAGAAAACTTACACACAAGGTAGGTGGTGCCTGGTCTCAGGTATATGATGAAACAAAAACTAATAAAATCCCGAAAGAATTGATCCAAAAAGATGTGGAAAACGACGACCTAAATTCACTCACCGAAAGGCTAGATAAAATCGTTTCTAATCTACCACAAGAAGGAAGACATGACGAAAATGGTCACCTAATTCTTCCTGAAGATACTTATCCTGATTGGGATGAGGAATGAAATTCAAACGATGGGAACTCTGGCTTGCTAGAGTGGCCTATGAAGATCAACCGAACGTATGCAAAAAGCGCCCAGTTATCGTTTATTCTGAAACTGAGTGCTTCACTCTTTCTTTTAAAGTTTCTTCTCAAAACCCGCATACATATCGAGAAAATTATGAGTTGCAGATGTGGCGTGAGGCAGGGTTGGATAAACCTTCATTTATTTCATTAAATCCTGTGAGAATCAAGATTGAAGATATGTTATTTAAAATAGGTAAGTTACATCTACTGGATATTCAAAAGATAAATACACTTTTAGACAATAAATAAATGGCAGAAGAAACTGAGACTTTTCTTAAACTACAACTGAACCGATACACCTTGTTAATGTTGTATGTACAATCCATCTTAATTGCTTGATTATGTTTACAATAATTGATTTAGTTAGATAACTTTTTATGATACTTCTGGGTAATTTCGTGAGGCGATATTATGATTGGCATTCACGAAGACCCGTGATAAGACAACTATGTCAGAGTGTATATTGATCATGTATATTATTTGATGAAAACGGACATTACTCAACATCCGTTTTCATCTGTATTTTAGTTACCAGCCTCTTTCCTGAAGCCTTTCTTCCTGAGAAATTGTTGAGATCTCGATACCTTTCATGGCATCTCCGAGACCTTTTGAAACTTCAGCGATGATCTTAGGATCATCAAAGTGAGTCACGGCCTCAACAATGGCTTTTGCCCTTTTAGCAGGATTGTCAGACTTAAAGATTCCAGAACCTACGAACACTCCGTCAGATCCGAGCTGCATCATAAGAGCAGCATCTGCAGGAGTGGCGATTCCGCCGGCTGCGAAGTTGATGACAGGCATCCTCTGGAGCTTTGCAACTTCTTTAACAAGTTCGTATGAGGCCTGAATCTCTCTTGCGACAGCACGGAGCTCCATTTCGTCTTTGTTCTGAAGTTCACGGACTTTTCCCATGATTACTTTCTGGTGACGGACGGCTTCAATGACGTTTCCTGTTCCGGCTTCTCCCTTGGTTCTTATCATTGCAGCGCCTTCATCGATACGGCGGAGAGCTTCTCCGAGATCACGGGCACCGCATACAAACGGAACGGTGAATTTGTTCTTTTCAACATGGTAGAACGGGTCTGCTGGAGTAAGGACCTCAGATTCATCGATCATATCTACACCGAGAGACTCCAGGACCTGTGCTTCTACAAAGTGTCCTATTCTGCATTTAGCCATTACCGGTATGGAAACGGCGTCTATGATTTCCTCGATCATGCGAGGATCTGACATCCTTGCAACTCCACCTTGAGCTCTGATGTCAGCAGGAACTCTTTCAAGGGCCATTACGGCAACGGCACCAGCTTCTTCAGCGATTGCGGCCTGGTCGGCGTTAGTCACATCCATGATAACTCCACCCTGCTGCATTTTTGCGAATCCTCTTTTTATGAGGTCGGTCCCGTAACGAAGCTTGGCCATGTCCAATTCAAAAGGCATTTCAATTCACCTTATCCTCGTTATCCATGTCTGATATATCAATCTTTCAGGATTGCTTGGGTATTTCGCTAGCAGTTCTTCAGTTTACGTATTTTTGCGGTATCTAATACACGAAATCGATACTACTCTTGGAAAGCGTTATGTACATCCCCATTTATTTTCTGCAAGATGTCCGCAAGGCGCCTAAGCAGAGTACCAGAATCCGGAACTGTAAAAATCGCAAATGCTGTAAGTAAGCTCAAAAGCGAAGGTGTCGACATAATCTCATTCTCCACTGGAGAACCAGATTTTTCAACTCCTGACAACATTACCAAAGCATGTGTAGATTCGTTAAACAAGCATTTTACGCACTACACCCCCTCCGTTGGTATTCCAGAGCTTAGAAAAGCAGTTGCGGAAAAAAGCAGGAATGAAAACAACATTCCATGTGAGGCTTCTAACGTTCTTATCACACCATCTAAACAGGCAATCTTCATGACCGCACTGTCTCTGATAGATGAAGGAGATGAAGTAATTCTTCCAGACCCGTCATGGGTGACATATGATGCCTGCATCCGTCTTGCCGGCGGGATTCCAAAGTACGTCAAAGTGCTGCCGGAAAATGAGTACAGGATGACTCCTGAAGAAGTTGCGGAATTGGTTTCTCCAGCTACAAAAATGATCTTCCTCAACACTCCTGCCAATCCTACCGGTGCAGTTGCCACGGAAGAAGACCTCAAAGGAATTGCAGACATCGCTATCGATAATGATTTATACGTAATGAGCGACGAAGTCTATGAGAAAATCCTCTTTGAAGGGAAGCACATCTCTATAGCATCTCTGCCGGGCATGTTTGAAAGAACAATCACCATCAACGGCATGTCAAAAGTATATGCGATGACCGGCTGGAGAATAGGCTGGGCTGTTGCGCCTCCAGAAATTTTCAAGATTCTCAATATCCTGCAGACCCACTCAGTTACATGCTGCACATCCTTTGCCCAGCAGGCAGGTGTAGAAGCATTGAACGGACCTCAGGATTCTGTGAAAAACATGGTTGACGAATTCAGGGTCCGCCGTGAAATCGTCATGGAAGAATTAGCAAAGATCCCTACTCTGCATGCTCCTAAACCAAAAGGAGCGTTCTATGTATTCCCAGAGTACGATCATAAAATAAATTCTGTGGATCTGACCGAATACCTTCTTACAAATGCCCATGTGGCAGTTACTCCTGGATCAGCATTCGGTCCTGGCAGCGACGGACACATCAGAATATCATATGCCTGTTCCAGGGATGATATACGAGAAGGATTAGGAAGGATTGGAGAGGCTCTGTCTAAATTAGACAGATGATCTCAGTTTTTTATTTCAAGAGCTTGAAGAAGCTCTTCCAATCCATCATCTGTTTTTGCACAGGTTTTGATAAGTTTCTTGCCGCCAGTTACGGTTGCATAGTCCTTTTCAAGAAGGCTGATATCAATATCCATGTAGGGAGCGATATCCATTTTGTTAAGCACGGTTATGTCTGATGATGAGAAGATCATCGGCTGTTTTCTGACCATGTCATCTCCTTCAGTCACTGAAATAACAACAACTCTCTTGTCTGTACCTAAAGGAAAATCCGCAGGACATACAAGATTTCCTACATTCTCGATAAACAAAAAGTCAATGGAATCTAAATCAATGTGATCTAGAGCATGATCGACCATGTGGGCATCCAGATGGCATTCCTTTCCTGTATTGAGATTCAATGCTGGAATTCCTGCAGCTGTAAAACGGTCATAATCGTCCTGGCCTACCAGATCACCTGCGATTACTGCAGGTTTGAAGCCTTTTTCTTTCATTAAAACTGCAAGTTTTGTAATCAGAAGAGTTTTACCTGAACCGATGGCACCCATAAAATCTACAGATGTTATGCCTTTAGAATGAAGACGATTCAGATTGTCTTCGCCTATCTTCTTATTGCAAGCTAAAATGTCAGCTTCTACAGAGATATCTGCAATTTTGTGCACAATCTCTGAGAAGCCTTGTATGTTCTTAACAGTAACGCCGTTTATTCATGCTTGTGCTCTTCATGTTCTTCAGAACAGCACTCGCACTCACATTCCTCGTCATCGAATTCTACAGGACTGAGGAAATCAACTAGGAAAGAATTCATTTCTACGATGAGCTTCTTAGCATCGCTGACTCTTCCCTCGTCCAAGAGACCCACTATGGTTTCCAGATCTTCCTGCATTGCTGACAGGTCTTCTTCGAGATCATCCAACAGGATGTAGAACAGATCAATCTTATTCATCATAATTGGAAGATGGGTGACATACGTCATTAAGATTCCGCAATTTTTAGGCGCTTACTCGTCTTTTTTTGAAGAAAATTGATAACCCGTTCAATTTGTAAATACATACTAATCAATATCTAAAACTAACAAGCCTCATCAGAAAAATCTAGGCAGGCAACGTAAACCTGCAGAAGAAGATATTTTTGTCTCATTGAGAGGGGCAGAATCTTTCATAAATCGTAAAATGTCTGCTCAGATGTTGAATTTCAAGGGTAAGCTTCAAGTTGCTTCATGCTATCAGGTATCACGCCGAGATGCATTACAGTCACTTCGGGCTAAGAGAGGAGAAATTTCAAATGGCCTATTGGAACAAAGACATCGAGACTATGCCAGCCAAGGACTTGGAGGCCCTTCAGTATCAGCTTTTGAAAAAGTTAGTCATTAGACTTTACGATTCTTCAGAGTTTTATCACGGACGAATGAAGGAGGCAGGAGTTCTACCTCAGGACATCAACAGCCTGGAAGATATCCATAAGCTGCCTTTCATGAAAAAGAAAGATCTGCGTGACGGGTACCCAGACAAGACCTTTGCCGTTCCAAAGAAAGAAGTTATCAGATACCATGCGTCTTCTGGAACTACCGGAAAACCGACAGTCGTGGGATACACAAAAAATGACATCGAAATGTGGACGACTTCACTGGCAAGAGCTATGAAATCGATGGGTCTGGGAGAAGATGATGTAATCCAAGTGAGCAATACTTACGGGCTTTTCACCGGCGGACTGGGATTTCACTATGCTGCAGAGATGATCGGCGCTGCTGCAGTGCCGGCTTCAACGGGAAATACTGAGAGACAGATCGAGCTGATCCAAGACCTGGGCGTAACCGCAATGGCCTGCACTCCTTCCTATCTGCTTCACATCGGGGAAGTGGCTGAAAAGAAGGGAATTTCCATCAAGAATGATACCAATCTCAAAATCGGACTCTTGGGCGGCGAACCCTGGTCAGATAAAATGAGAGAAAGAATCCAGGAGTGGCTGGGGGTTAAAGGACAGAACTGCTACGGAACGTCTGAACTTTCAGGGCCGATGTTTTCTGAATGTTCAGAACAGGACGGGGTACACATCTGGGGAGACTTAGCATATATAGAAATCCTTGACACTGAAACAGGAGAACCGGTAGCTCCGGGTGAAAAGGGAGAAATGGTTATTACTATGCTGCAGAAGGAAGCCCTACCGATAATCAGGTACAAAATCGGAGACATAACCTCTCTATACGAAGAGCCGTGCCCATGCGGAAGAACACATCCGAGAATTCACAGGATCTCTGGAAGAGTGGATGATATGCTGGTCATCAGGGGAATTAATGTATTTCCCTCACAGGTGCAGCACACCCTTATGGATATACCTGAAGTCGGAGAGCACTTCCAGATTGTTGTTGACAGGAAAGGCGTTCTCGACACTATGCTGGTAAGGGTGGAATTGAATGAACAGTCTTTCACGGACAACATTGTAAAACTGATGGAAATCAGAGAAAACATTTCCTACCGCCTCAAGAATGCTTTGAACATCAGTTCAGCGGTGGAACTTGTGGCACCGGGAACTCTGCCCAGGTATGAAGGAAAAACTAAGTTTGTAGTTGATAAAAGAGGTGAATTCTGATGTATGAAAAATATTACCTGAAGCAGCTTTCAATATTCTCTGAGAACGAGCCAGGTAAGTTGGCAAGGGCCGCAAAAGCCATGAAAGACGCAGGTGTCAACATTTATGCATTTACTATTGCGGAAGGAGCAGGATACGGAGTCATCCGCATGCTCGTTGACAATCATGAAGCTGCTAAAGAAGCCTTACAAAACGCAGGATTCATGGTGACATACACAGATGTTCTGGCACTTAAAATGGAAGACAAACCGGGCGGGCTTTACGAGGTCATAGAGTCATTCTGCAAGTCGAATATTAACATCGAATACTCTTATGCGTTCGAAGGCAGAAACGGAGACGTCTTAATCATAAGGGTGGAAGATCCGGAGCTTGTTGCTAAAAAGCTTCTGGACTCCGGAATGGAACTTTACGACATCACTTACTTCGAGTGATTACTCTTTGTAATACAGCATCGCATTGCAGATTGTTGCAGCGATGTTGCTTCCACCTTTTCTTCCTTTTGCAACAATGTATGGAACATTGGTTTCCATGATCAGTTCTTTTGCTTCCACTACATTCACGAAACCAACCGGAGCACCGATGATCAGAGTGGGCCTTAAACCGATTTTAATAAGTTCGTAAAGTCTTACTAATGCGGTAGGAGCATTCCCGATTGCAAAGATGACTTCTCCTTTGATTTCGGCTCCCTTTTCCATGCAGAGTGTAGCTCTGGTGCAGCCGCGTTTTACAGCTTCGTCTGCGATATCTGCATCTCTCATGAAGCAGTAGACTTTGCCGCCGTACTCCTGCATTTTTTTCTTGTTGATTCCGGCAGCTGCCATTTCTGTGTCGGTGACGATAGATGCACCGTTGCGCAGAGCCTTGATGCCGATTTCGGCAGATCCCTCAGAAAAGCAAAGATTGTTAGCATAATCAAAATCTGCAGAAGTGTGAATGCATCTTTTAATAATGGAAAACTGAGGTTCTGGCCAGATTCGACCGTTGAGTTCGCTTGTAATAATTTCCATACTTCTTTTTTCAATGTCTTCTGGTTTTACAATTTGAAGTTTAACCATAAAATTCACCTTATAGGTTGTAGCCTCTGGGGGTTATCATTCTCCCATTGGATGTGTAAGTCTGTGAGTTTCCAACGATCACGATGCAGAACATGTCGACATCGGCATTTTTCAGCTCTCCCAGCGTAGTAATGCACTTGGACTCGTCTTTCCTACCGGCGTTTCTGACAATGCCGACAGGCGTCTCTTTCTTACGGTATTTCAGAAGTATCTCGGCAGCCTGCTCCAGATAGTCTGTGCGTTTCTTGCTTTTAGGATTATACAAACAGACGATCATGTCACTCATTCCTGCGCAGTCCACCCTTTTCATTATCAAATCCAACGGAGTCATGAGGTCGCTGAGGCTGATGATCGAAAGATCGTGCATAAGCGGAGCACCCAGAACAGAAGCTGCAGAACTGGCGGCGGTAACTCCCGGCACAGTTTCAATTTCAATGTCTGCATTAAGCTCCTCTGCCACCTGATAAATGATGCCGGCCATTCCGTAGATGCCGGAGTCGCCGCTGCTCACCATTGCTACAGTCTTGTCTTTCATAGCTTCTTCAACAGCTATCTTGCAGCGTTCCACTTCCCTCATCATCGGCGTGGTAATATAGTTTTTATTTGGAAAATATTCTTTTAAAATATCAATGTATGTTGTGTAGCCCGTGACAACATCTGCATTTTCAATAACATCTACAGCCTTCAGTGTCATATGCTCTTTGCCACCAGGCCCGAATCCTACGACGTAGAGTTTTCCCATTTTACTCACTCACGCCCTGGCGGAATTCATGCGTAAATGTCTTGTCGTACAGTTTGGATAGTTCGTATTCGTCTCCGAGGAAATCGCCGACGACGGTAAGAGCAGTCTTTTTGATTCCTGCTTCTTTGACCTTGGCAGCAATATCATTGAGGCTGCCGATAACTATCTTCTGGTCTTCCCAGGTTGCCTTGTACACCACAGCTACAGGAGTAGTCGGCTCGTATCCTTCTTTTAGAGCTTCAACAACTTCATTCATCATCCCTATGCTGAGGAAAATAATCATTGTTGAGTGATGCTTTGAAAGGGAAGCAATGCTCTCTTTCGAAGGCATAGGAGTGCGGCCTTCCATTCTTGTTATTATAACAGTCTGGCTTACTCCAGGCAGGGTGTATTCTTTTTTAAGGACGGCAGCTGTAGCAAGGAAAGAGCTTACTCCGGGAATAACTTCATATTTTATTCCTAATTTATCTAGAATATCCATCTGTTCTCTGTGGGCTCCGTATATTGCCGGATCCCCGGTATGGACTCTCACAACCTTCAGACATTTTTCTTCTCCGTCTCTCATCACATCTATAACTTCTTCCAGAGTCATGGATGCGCTGTTGTAGATCTTTGCAGAATCTTTAGCGCAGGAAAGTACCTCTGGGTTGACCAGAGAGCCGGCATAGATAATCACATCTGCATTCTCAATCAGCTTTTTTCCTTTTACTGTAATCAGATCAGGATCCCCTGGTCCAGCACCTATGAATGATATCATTGTCAGTCCTCATTTTTTCTTGATAATTACCGTTGTAAGATAGTTGTAATCTTTGGAAAGGTCAATGGGGCCGATATATTCCCCTTCAAGCCCGATCCTGCTCAGGACAGTGGCTTTTGAAATGTCTATGCCTTTTTTAGACATAGCGTCTGCCAGCTTCCGCATGCTGCTGCCACCGACTTTCATGACAACTACGTTTTCAAACATGCCCAGTGCATTGGATAGTAGATTTCCGTCTTGTGTTGAAGGAATCACCACCAATGACTCGCGTCCCTCCATCAGGGGGATCTTGGCAAGCGCTGCTCCGCTGCAGAATGAAGGAATTCCGGGAATAATCTCAGTTTCAAAGCCGGATTCCTCTATGAACTGATTTATGTACATATATGTGGAGTAAACAGAAACGTCTCCTATTGTAATCATAGCAATGTTTCTTCCTTTTTCGAGTTCGTCAGTAAGCAATTTTCCGGCTTCGGCTCTGCACTGAACGCGGACGTCATCGTCGGGATTCATGCTGAAGAGAACTTCAATCACTTTCTTGCCGGAAACATCGACAACCCGCTCAACAATATCCATTGCGACGCTGTGTTCACCCAGGACTTTGACCGGTATAGCAATAACTTCAGAGCTTTCCAGTATCCTTTTTGCTTTAAGAGTGAGAAGCTCAGGATCTCCTGGCCCTACTCCGATTCCATATAATTTCCCTGTCATAGTCGTTGTCTCCAAGTTATGAAATTTTTATCGTATCTATGTTTTAGCTTAGCGCCGTAATGAAATGCTAAGTATTATAAATTTGGCACATATATCCAATGATGTACTATAGATAGATTATTAATCTGCAATTATCGGTACTGAGATGCTGTAGGTATGGACATGGAATCTGAATCCAGCGGAGAACTGTATATATATAGAAACAACCAGCGTCTGCGCTGTGGCCATACCACGGGATCATGTGCCACCGCCGCAGCCAAGGCGGCTACATTGATGCTGCTTTCAAAAAAATCAATCAGTGAAATATCAATTGCAACTCCAAAAGGGATTGTCCTTAACCTTCCAGTTTTGGATGTTAAAATTTCTGAGAATTCTGCATCATGCGCTGTTAGAAAAGACGGCGGAGATGACATAGATGCCACACACGGCGCTTTAGTCTACGCAGAAGTAACCTTTACCAATGGGGATATAGAAATCGACGGGGGGAAAGGCGTAGGAAGAGTGACAAAAAAAGGATTGGATCAGCCGGTGGGCAGTGCTGCCATAAACAGCGTGCCGAGGCAGATGATTCTCCAGGCGGTGAAAGAAGCCTGCAGCCTAGGCGGATATGAAAAAGGAATGAAGATAATTATTTCCGTGCCAGAAGGCGAACAGATAGCAGAAAAAACGTTCAATCCGAGACTGGGTATCATTGGCGGAATATCGATCATCGGCACCAGCGGGATCGTGGAACCCATGAGCCAGGAGGCTTTGGTTGAAGCGATCAGAACAGAGATGAAAATGAGGATTGCAAACGGTTCTGCAGTAATTCTGGCAGTTCCAGGAAACTACGGTGAAGATTTTTCCCAGACGATATGCTCAGTTCCCACAGAACAGATGGTGAAATGCAGTAATTTCATTGGTGAGACGATAGACAGTGCGGTAGAGTTCGGTGCAGAAGGTCTGCTTTTTATTTCTAATATCGGCAAGTTCGTAAAGGTCGCCGGCGGGATAATGAACACCCACTCTAGAAATGCAGACTCCAGAATGGAAATCCTTGCTGCTCATGCAGCTTTGGCCGGAGCAGATAACAAAATTTTAATTAAAATCATGAATTCAGTAACAACTGAAGACGCTCTAGACATTCTCAGCGAGAATAATCTGCTTCAGCAGGTGATGAAATCAATCACTGACAAAATTAACTTTTATCTGAATAACCGGGCCAAGGGGCAGATCGCAACAGGCGCAATAATCTTCTCATCTAACTATGGTATGCTGGGAAAGACGGAAAATGCAGAAAAGCTCCTGAAAACTTTGGAGTGCGACCTATGAAAATAAAGCTCATCGGTTTCTCAAGTGCCGGCTGTTCACTGGTGGAAAAGATTTCAGAAGGTTTATCGTCAAAAGGAAATGAATGTGAAGCATACGGCAAATGCACGTTTGTTTCAGAATGTAAAGTTACTCCTGTTACGCAGCCTCTACAGGTCTGGACTGAAAATGCATTCCATGATTCAGATGCAATTATCTTCGTCGGTGCGGTGGGAATAGCAGTCCGTGCTATATCTCCTTTTGTTAAAACAAAGGTAGCAGATCCGGCAATTGTTGTTTTAGATGAAAAAGGAACATATTCCATACCTCTGCTGTCTGGGCATATAGGCGGAGCAAACAGTCTTGCTAAGATTATTGCGGAAATGACCGGAGCTGAGGCTGTAATAACAACTGCAACGGACATTAATGGAAAGTTCTCGGTAGACTCATTTGCTGAAGAGCGCGGTATGTATATCAGCAGCATGTCCCGTGCAAAGGATATCTCCGCATACATTCTGGAAAAAGGAAACGTCGGGTTCAAAAGTGATTTTCCAGTAGAGGGAAACCTTCCGAATGGTCTGGTCTATGCAGAAGACGGAGACCTTGGAGTACACATAACCTCCAGTGATCTGAAAGGCCCATTTTGTAAAACATTGAATTTAATTCCAAAAACAATAATCATCGGTCTGGGCTGCAGAAAAGACACGCCTGCTGAAAAGATTGAAGAACTTGTTATTAAAGTTCTGAAAAGTAATGAACTCTCGATCCACAGTGTGAAGGCAGCAGCCAGCATTGATCTTAAAATGAATGAGCCCGGCATCTTGAATTTTTGTGAGAAATACTGTCTGGAATTGTCATTCTTTTCCAAAGAAGAACTGGAAGGCGTAGAGGGAGATTTCATAGAATCTTCTTTCGTCAAAAGCATCACTGGAATCGGCAATGTGTGTGAGAGGGCAGCTCTGAAAGCATCCGATGACGGCAGGCTTATACAGAAAAAAGTTGCAGAAAACGGAGTCACAGTTGCGCTGGCATCTGAACCATTTATTGTTCATCTAGAGAAGTGATTACATGTCTGAAAAAATTCTCATATTTGCAGGAACCACAGAAGGCCGGCTATTGGCCGAATATCTAGGCTCCCACAGCATTTCTGCTCATGTCTGTGTTGCTACAGAATATGGAGAGCAGCTAGTTAAGAAAAGCGAGACCATAATGGTCTGTGCTGGAAGGCTGGACTGTGAGGGAATGCAGAACCTTATCAAAGAAGGTTTTTCATTAGTGATTGATGCCACCCATCCATATGCGGTGATTGTCTCTTCCAACATCAAAGAAGCGTGCAGCAAGACTGGAGTTGAGTATATGAGGCTGCTGAGGCGTGAAGGCTCACGCCAGGGGGATCTGGTTGAAGTTCCAAGCGTGGAAGAGGCAGTGAAATATCTTCAAAACACCGAGGGAAATATTCTCGTTGCTACCGGCAGCAAAGAGATTGCTAAATTCACTGCTTTAAATAATTACAAAGAGAGAGTTTTTGCCAGAGTTCTTTCAACGGCGTCAGTTGCTAAGACATGCTCTGATCTGGGGTTTGAAGGAAAGAATCTTATCTGCATGCAGGGGCCGTTCTGTGAAGAACTGAACTATGGGATGCTGAAGCAGATCTCTGCGAGATACATGGTCACTAAAGACTCAGGCAAAGTCGGTGGCTTTGAAGACAAAATCCGTGCGGCAAAAAGAGCCGGAGTCCAGGTTATTCTAGTCGGAAGGCCTCAGGGAGATGAAGGAAAGTCTTTTGATGAAGTCATTGAAGATTTAAACTCAAGATTTGGAATCAATCCTGACACAAAAGAGGTTCCTAAGTTAAACAAAAAAGTAACTCTTGTAGGAATCGGCATGGGTGACTCCGGCCAGCTTACCTTAGACGCGGTGGATGCCTGTGAAAATGCTGATGTAATCATCGGTGCTGAACGAATGCTTTCTTCTGTAAAGACATATTGCAGCAACACATTCAATGCCTATATTTCTGATGAAATCATGGAATTCATAAAGTCCCATGAAGAATACAGCAATGTTGTTGTAGCATTGTCCGGAGATGTAGGATTTTACAGTGCAGCGAAGAAACTGATTGAGGCAGTTGAAAAAGAGGGATACGAACTGAAACTGATATGTGGAATATCTTCAGTAGTGTATCTGTGTTCTAAGCTGAAGACATCCTGGGAAGACATTCATCTGCTCAGTATTCATGGCAGAGATGCAAACATCGTTGCGTCAGTAAAGGCGAATAAGAAGACCTTTGCGATTCTCAGCGGTTCAGACAGCGTGCATAACGTCTGCGGTTCGCTTATCGAAGCAGGCTTGGAATCAGTCACGCTTCATGTGGGAGAGAATTTGTCATACCAGGATGAAAAGATTACTTCGGGACAGCCTGCAGACTTAAAAGACAGTGATTTTGGAAAACTGTGTGTAGTCTTAATCATCAATGATAATGCAGACTCCACAAATCCGCTGAGCATAGCTGATGAGAATTTCATTAGAGGCACTGCCCCGATGACGAAAAGTGAAATCAGAACCTTGTCAGTAGCAAAGCTCAAACTGAAGCCTGATTCAGTCATTTATGACATCGGGGCAGGAACTGGATCCGTTTCAATAGAGATGGCCCTGGTCTCTCCAGACGGTGCAGTCTATGCAATTGAAAAAGAGCTTGAAGCAGCAGAGCTGATCAGACAGAACAAAGCCAAGTTTGGAACCCCGAATGTAGAAGTAATCCATGGAACTGCACCTGAAGCCATCCGAGAGCTTCCTCCGCCGACGCACGCATTCATCGGCGGCTCTTCTGGAAACTTAAATGAGATTATGCAGGTGCTGCTGTCAAAGAATAAAGACATAAGAATTGTAATTACCGCTGTAACCCTGGAGACAGTTTCAGAAGCCTTGTCATGTATGGCCAATTTGGGCTTCAAATGTCGTGATATCGTGCAGATTTCGGTGTCAAAATCAAGGGAAGTCGGAAGTTACAACCTGATGACTGCTCAGAATCCGGTTTATATCTTTACTTTAAGTGAGGCCAGCAGGTGAATTTTTGAGAGCCGGACGCTCTCAATTACCTTTCTATCTCTTTTGGAATCTCACCCTATCCTTTTAATAATACATTCTCTATCCAATTATTATTGGATATATTGTCCATTAAAATAATGGGCATGACCTATACATCGCATCAACAGACCGATAACGGATGACATGTCTGATTCTGTGCATTGAGGGAGACATCGCACAATTGGATTCAATCCAGAACACAAAAAATCAGAGATGCGCTTGATAAGGGGGATAGAAAAAAATGCACATAATGGAAGGAATGTTGCCTGCACCATGGGCCGCTTTTTGGTATATTATAGCGCTGCCCATCATCGCTTACGGGGCCATTAAGCTCATAAAGCTCTTGAGAGAAAAACCTGAACTGAAAATAACCGTAGCGCTTTCTGGTGCATTTATTTTCGTTCTGTCTGCTTTGAAACTGCCGTCGGTCAGCGGGTCGTCATCTCATCCAACTGGTACCGGGCTTTCCAGTGCCTTGTACGGTCCGGCGATAACTTCTGTATTGTCTACTATTGTTCTGTTATTTCAAGCACTTCTACTGGCTCACGGCGGAATCACAACTCTGGGAGCCAACGTTTTCTCAATGGGTATTGCAGGACCTACTGTCGGATACATTGTATATAAAACAATGAGAAAGGCAAAATTCGGCATAGCGCCGTCAATGTTTGCTACCGCTGCCTTGGCAGATTTAGTTACGTATATAGTTACAGCAACCCAGCTGGCATTAGCATTCCCTGCAGATATCGGAGGCTTCCTCGCTTCATTTGTAGACTACCTGGGAATATTTGCAATAGTGCAGATTCCGCTGGCAATCATTGAAGGAATAATCTTTGCGATCTTTGCCGACTATCTGATGTCAGTAAGGCCGGAATCCTTCGAAAACTCCAAAATCCGTCTGAGAAAGAAAGAGTCAGCACCGGAGAGTGACTGAGATGGAAAGAAAATACTGGTATCTGCTTGGAGTCGGTTTGATCATCATGCTGTGCGTAGTGCCGTTCATTGTTAATCCAGATGCAGAATACGGCGGAGCAGATGATGCAGCCGGAGATAAGATTGAGGACACGGGATACCAGCCGTGGTTTGAGAGCATTTTCGGCGATCTTCCGTCTGAAACGGAATCAATGCTGTTTGCTCTCCAAGCCGCCATCGGTGCACTCATAATCGGCTTTGTTCTGGGAAGGGTGACAAAGAAAGCTCCCTCTGCAGACAAAGCAGACAAATCTCAGAAAAATATAGACAACTGAACTTGGGCGGTCCGATGCACACTCACAACATGGATGAAGTCGCATACAACTCCAAAATGCTGAACTGGTCTCCGCTGGGAAAATTCATTTTAGTAATTTTCCTGCTGCTGGCTTCACTATTAGCAGACAGCTTGATTGTCCCCATAGTTGTGTTTGTCATCGGTGCAATTCTTCTTTTTTATTCTACCAATTTCAAAATTCCCAGGATTGTCGGTCTGGCGCTGGGAGGTGCAATCGTCACCATTTTTGTGAGCTGCATCGTAATCTTATTCGTTACAGACGGAGACAATATGTTGTTCCAGGGAACATTTCTGGGATTGGGCTACAGCATAACAGACGGGGGACTCAGATTAGCTACTCTTGTTCTTGTAAGATCTATTGCAGGCATGACTGTAGTGCTGTCTTTCGCCACCTCAACACCGGTGCCGTACCTGGCACATGCAATGCGCCAGGTACACATCCCTAAAGAACTTTCAGAACTGGTAATCTTGATCTACAGGTACTCATTCCTGCTGCTAGAGGAGCTTCAGACGATGTGGACAGCGGCATCATGCCGCCTGGGATTTCACGGCTTTAGGAATAAATTCAGAACGACAAGCAAAATTGCAGTGGGACTGTTCATACGATCTATCGATATTACAGACAGAGCGCAGATTGCCCTGCAATGCAGAAATTTCAACGGAGAGTTCCCCTCATACAGACTTCCTAAAAACATCACAGCCGTTTGGATTGCTGTGCCGATTTTGTCGTTTGTTCTTCTATATGTATTAAACATCTGCACACGCGGATGGATCATCATAGGTGCATGATATGGACCCAGAAATAATCTTGGAAACTCAGAATCTTGAATATTCATACCATAACAAAGATCTCGCTCTCAGAGACGTCTCTATAAAAATTCCAAAAGGTAAAAAAACTATACTTCTCGGAGCCAACGGTACCGGCAAATCTACGCTGTTCCTGCATTTCAACGGAGTCCTGAAGCCTAAGAAGGGCAAGGTGCTCTACGACGGGAAAGAACTGGAATACTCAGCAAAAGAACTCTCTAAACTGCGTTCAAAGGTGGCTGTAGTCCTGCAGAATCCTGACGATCAGATATTTTCCACGACTGTAGAGGAAGATGTGGCCTTCGGACCGATGAATATGGGACTCCCTAGGGAAGAAGTGGAGAAGAGGGTAGAGGAAGCGCTGTTCTTGGTAAACATGACTGAATATCGGACAAGACCCTCGCAGCAGCTTTCATTCGGTCAGAGAAAGAGAGTAGCATTCGCGGGAGCTCTGGCAATGAAACCTGAAGTACTCATCATGGATGAACCGACAGCAGGTTTGGATCCTCAGATGACTCATGAACTGATGGAACTGACTGATGAGTTGGTTCATCTGGGTACTACGGTAATCATTTCAACTCATGATGTCGCCATGGCTTATTCTTGGGCTGAAGAACTGCATGTCCTTCAGAATGGGAGGCTGGTGTTCTCTGGAAATTCAGAGGAGTTCTTCACTGATCCGGTAAGAGTGCACTTAGCAGGACTTTCCCAGCCCGTGCTCTTTGAGATAAATGCGCATCTGGAATCTCTCGGCAAAGGAAAACAAAATCCATATCCGAGGAATATAACTCAGTTCATAAGCAAACTGGCATCCACCGGGACTGCGCCGGGAACACTGCATATTCTTCCAGTCAACGGCTCTCTTGAACAGGGGCAGATAGATGCTGTAATCAAAAAATGCAACAACAAGGCAAGAGTGGGAATCAGCGGAACAGGCGCAAGGATCGCAGCTTCCGCCGGCATGGTTTCTGCAGATTATGTCTTCAATTCCATTGAAAACTGTCTGACTGAAGCGATTCTGGGATATGATGCAGTTATCTGCTACGACGAATGCCTAGAAGGCATCATTCGCGAGAAGATTTCTAATCTGTCTCAAAATTTCAGCATGGATATCAAAATTGTGAAGGAATCTTCCTCTTGAAGTAAAAACTGCTCAAATGTGCACATTGTGCCGTAATAGCACGTAGCAATATGCATATATACACATTCTAATATCCCAACGCACAGCCTAGCTGCTGTTATGAGTTGATGAACCGTGTTGGGCATTGAAGATCCTTGGATACTGACCGCATACGTTTTGATGTTTCTGTCAGCAGCAATCTGCATAATCTACCCATTGCTGAAGAAAAACAACAAGGAGGATGAGGAATGAACACCACTGCATTTATTGTCCTTACAATCCTCTACATCATAGCCGTCATCTATCTGGGTTATCTGGGCTGGAAAAAAACCCGCGGATCTGAAGATTACATGCTTGCGGGCAGAAAGCTGAGCCCATGGGTAATTGGTCTCTCATACGGTGCGACATTCATCAGCGTTTCAGCAATTATCGGCTTTGGCGGGCAGAGCGCTAAACTGGGAATGGGATTGGTATTCCTTGCAATGCTGAACATTGCAGTAGGAGTGCTGCTGGCATTCATTGTCTTCGGCGGAAGAACAAGAAAAATGGCCAAGAAATTGAATGCAGTTACATTCCCGGATTTGCTGGGAAAATGTTATAATTCTAATATTATTCACTTGATAACTGGAATAACCATTCTGGTGGCAATGCCGCTGTACGCGGCTGCGGTTTTGATCGGGGGATCAGAGTTTTTATCTATCACTTTAGGACTGAGTTACAATTCTGCACTTATTATCTTCACAGTGGTAACGGCAGTCTACGTTATTTTGGGAGGCCTGATCGCCGTCATGTACACAGAAGCTATGCAGGGCGTGATCATGATCGGTGGAATGGTTGTACTCTTTATTCTGACCTATGCTCTGTTCCCTGATTTAGGAGGTCTGACAGGCATAAACAATGCCTTGACCAATCTGACTCCTCCGGCTGATCTGGTCAGCCAGGGTATGACTGGTTGGACATCAATGCCGTCTTTCGGCAGCCCGATTTGGTACACTTTAGTGACAACCATGATACTTGGGGTCGGCATAGGAGTATTGGCGCAGCCTCAGCTGGTTGTACGCTTCATGACTGCAAAAGATGACAAGACTCTCAGAAGATCAATTCCGGTGGGCGGAATATTCATTCTTCTGACTGCGGGAATTATCTACACGGTTGGACCGATAAGCAATCTGTGGTTCACCGGCAATTTCGGAACGGATGCCTGGTCTTATCTGCATAATGTAGACCAGATAATTCCAGCCTTCATCGACGGAGCCTTCTCTGAGTCTTTGTTCGGCCTCTTTGTTCCGATCTTCATGATTGTTCTGCTGTCTGCGGCAATGTCTACACTGAGTTCAGTGTTCCACTCACTCGGAACCTCTGCAGGATTTGACATCTATAAATCTGTGCAGAAAATCAGGCATCCAGACGTTGAACCCAAAACTTCAATGAAACTTACCAAATATGCAATGATCATCATGATCATTATCAGCCTAGCACTGGCATTCTGTATGCCGGCAAACATTATTGCCAGAGCTACTGCCATGTACATGGGGCTGTGTGCATGCGCTCTGCTTCCAGCTTTCTGCATGGCGCTGTTCTCCAAGAGGCCGCTAGCAAAACCGGCATTGTGGAGCATATTGTCTGGGGTAGTTTCCTGGTTCATATGGACTGTATTCGTGCATGTTGCTGAGTCTTCACAGCTTGGCATCTGCAGGGCAATCTTCGGCGTTGATGCTCTTCTGGGACAGCCCTGGCAGCTTATTGATCCTCTGCTGATAGCACTGCCGATTTCGACAGCGGTAATGATCATCGGCTGGGCAGTCTGCAGAAACAGCTCAGATGCACGCCTGACTTCCCGAGAACTGAGCGGAAAAGAATAAAATCTGCTATGCTCAGACTCTGAAAGCATGGAACAATATCTCGTCATGTTCAAGCTGAGAGAAGAATCATACGGAGGCTCGGAAGAGGAAGCCGCTTTCATGCTTTCAGATCAGATCATTCCTTCGCTGGAGCGGCTTTCAGAAATCGAAAACGACAGAATGATAATGGGCGGTTTCATAGAAGGACAGCGTTCCGGCGCCTTTATTTTCTCCGTAAATGACTATGAAGAATTGGACAAAATGCTGGTCTCTCTGCCGATCATGAATGTTTACGATGTTGATGTGGCTCCACTGCAGACAATTACCTCAGCTCTTGAGCGCGACAGGAACATTGTCGGGGAAGTCAAGAAAGCCGCGGGGCTGTAGAAAGGATTATTCTATCTGTTGACATGTGGGATTTTATGAAATTTCTTGCACTTATGAAAATCAACAATGATGGGGTAGGGAACAGCGATATGGAAAATCGCAAAATTCTCACAGAAAAGATCATCCCCGGTTTGAAGATGTTAAAATCATGGGAAGCAGAGGGAAAACTAGACGGCGGCTTCTTTCATGGTCAGCGCTCTGCGGTTCTCATTGTAGAAGCTGAATCTCTGGAAAAACTGGATTCAATGATGGATACTCTTCACCTCAACGGGGCTTTCGATGCGGATATTATAGAGCTTCAGCCAATCAGTGATGCGTTGGATAATGATGAAGATATACTGAAAACGTTAGATTCTTCCGATGCTTGATATTATAAAATATAAAATTTCCGAATAACGAAATTGGTTTCATCATCTGTGCAGATCTGACCATTCAAGTATAAAAAAAGTTCTTGTATTAGAACTGCAACTCACTCAGCAACTCTAACGTTTGACAGATAAAAACGAGTCTCATTGATGATGAGCGACGCAGCGTCTTCATCCGCAGGCTCTATATGACACTTTGTCATAACAACTGTCAAATTTAACCTGCATGATACTGAAAAAAATGCTGCAGGTGCACGTTCCATCAGGATCGCTCCGTATCCGCGGAACACAAAGCGCTGAAGCATGAGAGTATCAAAAGAGACTATATGCGAAAACCGATATAGCCACAAGCGCTTAATGACCGCGGAATTGAGAGGGGATAGTTTGAATCGCACGCTTTTTACAGTTGGTCCAGTCGAGGTCCGGAAAGAAGTCCTCGAAGCCATGACAAAACCGATGATGACTCATCGTGGCAAAGACTATGAACAGCTCCAGGCAAATATAGTTGAAAAACTGCATAAAACCCTGGACACTGACATGAATATCATGATGTCCCCGTCTTCAGCTTCAGGACTTCTTGAAGCTTGTGTAAGATGCGGTGTGAATTCTAATATGGTTGGAATTTCAAACGGATCATTTGGAAACCGCTGGCAGAGCATTGGAATAGACAACGGCAAGAACGTCAAGAAGATTGATGTGGAATGGGGCAAAGCCGTCAGGGCAGAGCACGTGGAAGGCCAGATCGATGACTCAATCGAAGCCGTTACCATGATTGCCAATGAAAGTTCCACAGGAGTCTTAAATCCTGTAAAAGAAGTAAGCGATGAAATCCGTAGCAAGCACAACCCCCTGATATTCATCGATGCTGTTACCGCTGCTTATGGAAGCGATATGCACTTGAAAGAGCTGGATGCGGATGCAGTTGTCTTCGGTACCCAGAAGGCTCTGGCACTTCCGCCGGGACTGGCAGTCATCTGCTGCTCAGACCGTCTATTGAAAAAAGCAGAAAGTGTTCCAAACAGGGGTTATTATTTCGATCTTATCCAAATGAAAAAAATGGCAGATAAGAGTTTCTCATTAACAACGCCACCGGTTTCTCTGCTATATGGCCTTGATTTCCAGTTAGACCGCATTCTGAAAGAAGGCGTCAAAAACAGGTATGCCCGCCATCAGGAGATGGCAGATACAGTGCATGCATGGGCTGAGAAGAAACTCGGTTTATTTGCAGAGGCTGAGTTCAGATCAAAAACGATCTCTGTAATATTCAAGAAAAACATTGAATTTAGCAAACTTCAAAGCAAACTTAACGAACGCGGATTTGAAATCTCCAATGGATACGGCGATATCAAAGAGACAACATTCCGCATTGGCCACATGGGAGATCTCACCGTTCCTGAAGTAAAGGGTCTTCTCAAAAACATTGATGAAATCTTAGAGGAATTGCAATGATAAAACTGTTAGTTAGCGACGAGCTCTCTCAAGAGGGCCTGGACATGCTGAGGAAGGGGGGCGCCGTAGAAGTAGACGCCAAGCCGAACATTCCTCATGATGAGTTAGTGAAGATCATCGGCGATTATGATGCTCTCGTAATCAGGTCTGGTACAAAGGTGACAGAAGACGTCATCGAAGCAGGTAAAAAATTAAAAGTAGTGGGAAGAGCAGGCGTAGGCGTAGACAATGTAGACGTCAATGCCGCCACTAAAAAAGGAATTTTAGTAATGAACACTCCTGCAGCAAACATCATTTCAGCTGCAGAACACACCATGGCTATGATGCTGTCTCTGGCACGCAACGTGGTCCCTGCAAATGTCTCTCTGAAAGCCGGAGAATGGAAGCGTTCCAAGTTCACCGGCATAGAACTTAACGGCAAGACCCTGGGAATTATCGGAATAGGCCGCGTAGGCGGAGAAGTAGCAAAGCGTTCCAAATCCTTCGGCATGAAGCTTATTGGATACGATCCATACATCTCTCCGGAAGTCGCTGTGAAATTAGGCGTGCGCCTGATGTCTTTGGAAGAGGTAGTTGAACAGGCCGATATTATTACAATTCATGCAGCACTTACACCTGGAACATTCCATTTGATCAACAAAGACCTGATCTCTAAAATGAAGCCTACAGCCATGATTCTGAACGTGGCCAGGGGAGAACTTATTGACAGTCAGGCTTTATACGATGCTTTGAAAGAGAAGAAGATTGCAGGAGCCGCAATCGATGTATTTGAGCAGGAGCCTCCAACAGGATCTCCCTTACTTACATTGGACAACATCGTCGTCACTCCGCACCTGGGAGCATCTACCAAGGAAGCCCAGGAAAAAGTATCCGTGGAGATGGCCGAAGCTGTCATGTCTTTCTTAGTCGATCATAAGATTAAGAACGCTATCAACGCCCCGGTCCGCGGCATGGATCCGAAAGTGCTGCCCTTCATCTCTGTCGCAGAGAGACTGGGAGCATTTGCAGTACAGTTGGTAGACGCTCCCGTTTCCAAGGTAAACGTCACAGTATACGGCGATCTGGCCTCTGTAGACACAAAAATGATCACAGTGTCTGCTTTAATGGGAGTTCTTTCAAACCTGTCTACTGAAGCTCCAAATATCATTAATGCAAGTTACATTGCCAAAGAAAAAGGCATACAGGTCATGGAGTCCAAAGTCGAGGATTCCAAGCGCTATGTCAACATGATCTCTGTATCTATTGAATCAGACAACTGCAAGAGAGAAGTCCGCGGAACAGCCTTCCCTGAGTCTGAGCCCCGTCTGCTTGGCATCGATGACTTCGATCTCGATATACCACTGGAAGGAGACTTCCTGCTTTCTGCCCATGCAGATGTACCGGGAATCATCGGCCGTGTAGGAGCCATTCTCGGAGACAAGGGAATCAACATTGCCAGGATGGGACTGGGAAGGAAAGACAAAGGTGGAAATGCACTTCTGCTTATTTCTGTAGATACCCCTGTAAGTTTAGATCTTGTAAAAGAGATGAACCAGGTGAAGGATTTCAAAGAAGTCCGCACCATCAAACTCAGCGGTTTAGACTCAAGGGAATACCTTCAGTTCTAAACAAACCTCTTTTTATTTATTTCTTTTGATAAAAGCATCGAAAATATGCGTTTTCCTTTCTACCTTTACAGCGC